>Ga0224745_1058_pt1 | contig 17789 bp, 19 predicted proteins | sample LIM_E_Vancomycin_3_FD_182075 | JGI IMG/M metagenome (GOLD analysis project Ga0224745, IMG submission 182075) | Enriched cells from gastrointestinal tract of the lab mouse from Pacific Northwest National Laboratory (PNNL), Richland, Washington... | ecosystem: Host-associated > Mammals > Digestive...
TTTACTTATGTATATTGAGAACTCTTCAAATCTTCTTTTACATTTTCTTCTGAAGTACCTCGCAAATCGTAAATCCTTGCCATATTTCCGCACATTCAGTCGATCAATTGTTTTTTTTCAATTCTAGAAGCTCTAAAATTGAATTAAACACCTGTATTATAATAAATTACACCTATTTCATCAATACCCAAATTAAGATCAACTAGAAAAATAACAGCAAAATATCCCAATTATCCCACAAATTATCAAAATGACATTTTATCAATTCAGGAAAAGAAAGATGATCCTTCCAATTTATGCAAAACCATTTATGCTAATATGATTTGCCATTCTATATTTATAGTCTGAATTAAATCAGATTTTTTCAATTTTGAAAATGAATATAACATAACCTCAAAAACTAGAAAAGAGAGAAATTACCAAAATTGAACTTAAAGAAGAGAAGCAAAAGGTCTTCAAATTCCTTTCCATTCATAAAAGTCAGGAAAAAGAGAACAACAGATCCATTGTAAAATATTCGTCTATAAAAGAAGATTTGGTTATGAGTCTGACACAACTAATTTGCAGTATATAAAGAAGGCATATACTTAATCTGTTTTACAGTAAAAGTATATGCCTTTTGTTTATTTAGAGTATTCAGTTTTCCTAATGCAAAATTTTAAACACTAATTCACGAAGAATATCTCCGTCAGACATTGAACTATTTTTCACTCCTTTTGATTTTGCATCGGCATATCGTATTTCACCAACAATCTGCATTGTCTTTACTCCACTATATTTGCGCATCGCAATTGAGTAATCCCGAGCTTGCCAAGTAGTTCTTAGCCCTAGCATATTAGCAATACCCTGCTCCGATTTATCAGGCGCATAATATGCTAACATCAAGTTTGAATAAAAGCTGAACAACAAAGACAATGTCATTTGAATTGGATTCGTTTTGGGATTTTCCTCAAAGTATTTTATTATTTTATTTGCTTTCAGAATATCTTTTTCAACCAGAGCACTCCGCAATTCAAAGTTATTATAATCTTTGCTTATGCCTATGTTCTTCTCAATTTGTTCGGGAGTTACACGTTTCTGTCCCGTAGGCAAAGTGATAATCAGCTTTTCTAATTCACCTGTCAAACGACTTAAATCCGAGCCGACAAAATCAGCCAACATAGCTGTTGCCTTAGGTTCCATATCTATTCCTTTTCTCTTCATGTAGGAAGCAATAAAGGCCGGAAGCTGGGCATCTTTTATCTTCTTAGACTCGAACAAAACACCAGTCTTTTCTACTTCAGCTGCCAACTTTTTCCTACGATCCAATGTTCCATGCTTATGGCATATCACCAAAATAGTGGAATGAAGCGGTTTCTGAAGATAGTACGATAATTCTTCGATGTTCCGGACCGCTTGCGCTTCTTTGACTACCACCACTTGGTGTTCGGACATCATAGGATAGCGTTTGGCAGCATTTATGATTGTCGCTACATCCACATCAGCACCGTACACTACAGTCAGGTTGAACTCTTTTTCCGTTTCGTTCAAGACATTATCAGTAATGTAATCGGCAATCAAATCGATATAATACGATTCTTCTCCCATCAAATAGTAGATGGGACGATACTGCTTTGCCCTCAGTTCTTTGAGGATGTCATCACAGGTCAGCTCTTGTTTTGCCATATATATTTTTTAGAAAGACCGGCAGTTACCAGTCGAATTTCAAGTGTTTTACAGTTTTCTTTGCATCAATAATCATACGCAGAGAAGCGATACCAATCTCAACATGCTCTTCTACATAGTTCTTGGTAACCAGATTATCGCTTTTATCAGTTTTCACTCCATCCGGAGTCATAGGCTGGTCAGATACCAATAACAATGCTCCTGTCGGAATATGATTGGCAAAGCCACAGCTGAACAAAGTGGCCGTTTCCATATCAACCGCCATCGCACGTGTCTTTTTCAGATACTCCTTGAATGCTTCGTCATGCTCCCAAATACGGCGATTGGTGGTGTAGACAGTACCCGTCCAATAATCACGGCCATAGTCACGAATGGACGAAGAAACAGCACGCTGCAACATAAATGCAGGCAAAGCGGGAACTTCAGGTGGAAAATAATCATTGGATGTTCCTTCACCACGAATAGCGGCAATAGGAAGGATTAAATCGCCAATTTGATTTTTCTTGTCGATACCACCACATTTACCTAAAAATAAGCAGGCTTTCGGATGAATAGCTCCTAATAAATCCATGATAATAGCGGCATTAGGGCTTCCCATACCGAAATTGATCATTGTAATGCCTTCGGCTGTAGCGGAAATCATATTGGCATCTCTACCCAAAATAGGAACATCAAACTGATTTGCGAAAATCTCTACGTACTTGTTGAAGTTAGTCAACAGAATATACTCTCCAAAATCTTCCAGGTTACGTTTTGTGTAACGGGGCAGCCAATTAGCTACGATTTCTTCTTTCGTTTTCATAATTATATATTAAATTTGTGGTTCCAATAATGGAAACCGTTATTTAACTTACAAAAATAATAAATGTTATCGTTAAACCTACCAGTATTCGACACTAAAATAAACGTACGAAACGGAAAAAATGTAATTTTCGACGTGATTCGCAAACGATATGTCGCACTTACCCCGGAAGAATGGGTACGGCAACACTTTGTTCACTTTCTTATTGCGCACAAAGGATATCCGAACGCACTCCTTGCTAACGAAGTAATGGTTAAGCTGAACGGCACAACTAAAAGATGTGATACAGTACTTTACCGGAGAGATCTTTCAGCACGAATGATCGTAGAATACAAAGCTCCGCACATCGAGATCACACAAGCGGTATTCGATCAGATAACCCGCTATAATATGGTATTGAAAGTTGACTATCTGATAGTAAGTAATGGAATGCAGCATTATTGTTGCCGGATGGATTACGCCCATCAGAGCTATACCTTTCTTCAGGATATTCCCGATTATAACGCGCTATAAAGATAGTGTCACTATAAGGTCAGGATACTTACACTATACCACACACATAGTGTAAGTATCCCAAGCACATAGTGACACCATCTTTTTCTTGTCTCCGAAAGCTTTTCAATCGATATTCTATTTTTACATATCCGTATTTTTTTTCACATCATCATTTTTCTTCCTGCTAAACTTCTCTTGCAGTTTCTGCATCAATTCATAGAAATTAGGAATATAGACTGTCGCTAATAAAGTATTCATCGCCATACCGAAAACAACCGCAGTACCCAACGCTATACGGCTCTGCGCACCAGCCCCAGTAGCAAACAGCAAAGGCATTACTCCCAATACAAAAGCAAAAGAAGTCATCAAGATCGGACGTAAGCGGACATGTCCTGCTTCGTATGCAGCCTCACGAATTGAGTTTCCTTCAGCACGGAAATCACGGGCAAACTCTACAATCAGAATACCATTCTTTGCCGAAAGTGCAACAAGCAGGATAATACCAATTTGTGTATATACGCTGACCGGAGTTCCCATTATCATACATCCTATCATTCCTCCCAACAAGGCCACCGGCAAACCTATCACGGCAGCCACCGGACTGGTCCAGCTTTCATATTGCGCAGCCAAAACAAGGAATGCTACAATCAAGGCCATGACCAGAACAATGGTGGTCGTATTTCCCGCCTGTGTTTCCTGATAGGCAACTGACGTCCATTCATAGCCAAATTCATCTCCCAGCTGTTCTTTAAACAAAGTTTCCATTTCTTGAATAGCCTGTCCGGAACTGCTTCCGGGCGCTACATTACAAGTCAAGGCAGCTGTTGAATACATATTGTAACGATTGATCTGATCCTGTCCCAACTGCTCTTCCACTTTGGTGAAAGAAGAAAGGGGGACCATCTCTCCTGCCGAATTAGCCACACTGAGTTTTAAGACATCATCAATGACGCGTTGTGCCTGATCACGCGCTTCGATCTTCACCTGATAAATATGACCGAATTCAACGAAATCATTAACGTATGCCGCCCCCATATAATAGCTTAATGTAGAAAATACATCATTCAGAGCAATGCCCATAAATTGCACCTTATCACGATCGATATTCAGAAAATATTGAGGGACATTTGCCTGATACTGACTGGATACAGAAGCTAAGGCCGGTTTGGAATGAAAAGAAGCAAGCAATGCGTCAATAGCCTGCTGCATTTCTGTCGGTCCCAGATTCCTCCGGTCTTCCAATTGAAGTTGCAAGCCACCGGAAGCACCCAATCCTGGAATAGCCGGAGGAACCATAGCAAATGCTTGCCCTGCCTGTATCTCCATATACATTTCGCCATTAAAACGGTCGACAACGGCAGCAGCCGTATGCTCCTTCCCTTTCCTTTCGTCCCAGTTTTTCAGGACAACAAAATAGGTCGCGGAGTTACTTTGCTCACCTCCGCCCATCACGGAGAAACCAGTGATTCCAATGTAATTCTCCACTTCCGGATAAGAATCCAAAATAGCATTGATTTTATCCCCGACAGCTTGTGTACGTTCCAAGCTGGCTGCCGGAGGAAGCTGAACAACAGCAATAAAATAACCATCATCTTCATCCGGAATAAATGTCGACGGCCAACGCATAAAGAGTATTATGGCAATCACTGTCAGAATAGCAAAAGATACAAAAGAGATAAGCGGACGTTGAAGCAACCATTTCACCGTACTATCGTAGACTCCCTGTGTCTTATCATACGCTTTATTAAATCCTTTGTATATAAAGAAGTTAGACGGTTTGCTCTTTTCGAGGAATAGAGCACAAAGAGCAGGCGTCAGTGTCAGTGAGTTAAAACCGCTTAATACGGTAGAAGCAGCAATTGTCAGTGCAAACTGCTTATACAACTGCCCCGAAATACCGCTGATCATCATCGTCGGAATAAACACGGCAAGCAAAACAAGCACCACTCCGACAATCGGCCCCGTAATTTCCCCCATAGCTTTTGTGACTGCTTCACGAGTTGAATATTGTCCGGTCTCCAGCAATCTTGAAGCATTCTCAACCACCACAATAGCATCATCCACTACAATGGCAACTGCCAGAATCAATCCGAACAGAGTCAGCGTATTGATCGAAAAACCAAATGCCGCCATAACTGCCAATGTACCGATCAGCGATACAGGAATTGTGATACAAGGAATAATAACCGCTCTCCAGTTCTGCAAAAACAGGAAAATAACCAGTACTACCAGCAGCGTTGTCTCAAAAAATGTCACCATTACTTCATCAATAGAAGCATGAATTACATCCGTTGTATCCAAAGTTACGTTATAGGCTACTCCTGTAGGAAAACTGGTCGCCAGTTCCTCCATCTTAGCCTTCACTCCTTTTGAAACGTCCAGCGAATTGGAGCCCGGCTGTTGATAGATAGCAATCGCTGCGGTAGGCATCCCCTTCAATCGTGATACTACACTATAAGAAGCAGCCCCCAAATCTATTCGCGCAATATCTTTCAGGCGAAGCATTGCCCCATCCTGTTCCCGACGAATGATAATATTCCCGAATTGCTCCGGAGAAGTAAGTCGCCCCTGTACATTAAGTGTATATTGAAAGGCATTTTTATTGTCCTGTCCGATCGGTTGACCGATATAGCCGGCGGACACTTCCATATTCTGAGACTGAATGGACTGATATACTTGTGCCGGAGAAATGTTCCGGATACGCATGGCTTCAGGATCCAGCCAGATACGCATGGAATAATCACCTGCTCCCATGACATTAACAGCTCCTACGCCAGACACACGTGATAACTGATCGACCAAATTCAATTTGGCATAGTTAGTCAGATAGAGACTGTTGTATACAGAGTCTTTCGAAGTCATTGTCAGGAACATGACAATGTTCGAAGACTGTTTCTGCACAGTCACCCCCTGTACCACTACCGGTTCCGGCAAGGATGATTGAGCAACACTTACCCTGTTTTGGACTTGTACAGTAGCCATATCGATATCTGTACCGACGGCAAATGTAATTGTCAGAGAATATGCTCCCGAAGAGGAAGAATTTGAAGACATATAGAGCATACCGTCCACCCCATTCACCTGCTGTTCGATGGGGAGTCCTACCGTTTGGGCTACAGTTTCAGCATTCGCACCGGGATAGACAGCCGATACCTGAACCGTCGGAGGTGTAATCTCCGGAAATTGCGCCACAGGCAATATATTAAGTGCGACCAAACCGGCTACCACAATGAGCAGGGCAAGTACGGTAGCAAAAATTGGTCGGTTAATGAAAAACTTAGAAAACATAATATATAAGTTTACGATTAATATTTATATAAGGACAAACAGTTACCTGCATCGTCTGAAGATAACCAACAAGCCGACCGCATCAGGGTATCGGCTTTATCTTCATTCCATCTCTGACCTTCATCAGAGCTTCTGTAACATATCGTTCCTGTGGTGATAGTCCTCCCAACACCTGCCGTAAGGTATCATTAATCAGTTGTCCTATTTCAATATGCCGATAGTGTACTATGTCCGAATCATTGACGGCATACAGGAATTTACCGAGCTGATCGGTTCCGATGGAAGCCTCTTTCACAAGAATTGCATGATCGGCCTCTCCATAAGGTAAGGTAATGCTGACGTACAATCCACTCTTCAGCACTCCCTGCGGATTATCAAAATTGGCACGTACCATCAGAGTTCCTGTATTCAGGTCTACGTTCGGTGACAGATAATCCAGTGTTGCCGGATAGGATTCGGTACCTTCTTTCCCCAGCTGAACCATGATCTTTTTCGGAAGATCTTTCGTTGGCTGCTGATTGTTCATCGACATCTCCAGCCATTGATTATCAGCAACATTAAAATATGCATACATCTGATCGTCCTTATAAATAGTAGCCAGCGTAACCGGCTGCAAAGAACCGCCGACATAACTGCCGATATCCACTGTCGACTTGCTGATTGTCCCGTCAAAAGGGGCACGAACATAACAATATCCTAAATTTGTACGCGCTGTACTCAAAGCAGCTTCCGCATTGCTGACAGCTGCTACTCCTTCTGTCACAGACGATTCCGACTGCAACACCTGTATCTGACTCACAGCATCACTTTTCACAGCCTCCTTCATACGGCTATAATTATTACGGGCATATTCCAATTGTGCCTGAGCAGTTTTCAGTTCAGCTTCCGCTTGTGCCACCTTATCATTATATAAGGTAGGTTCTATTACAAACAGCAACTGCCCTTTTTTTACCCGTCCACCCGGTGCGTAAGAGACAGACTGTAATGTTCCGTTCACTCTGGCCACAAGATTTACAGTTTTCTCCGTTGTCAGATAGCCCGGATAATCTTTCGTCAAAGTGATGTCCTTCACTATAGGTTTCGCTACGCTAATTGCCAGAGTCGGCATTCCCTTCATTGCTCCGGCATCTTTTTTCTCCTTGCAACCAGTCAATACCGAAAACACAAGAAAAATATACATTAGTTTTTTCATATCCGTTAGGTTATATTTTATTTATAGATTCTTTTATTCTCTCCAACCGCCTCCCAGCGCTTTATAAAGACTTATCAGTTGCAGTAACGAGCTACCCTGCGCCTGTACCAGTTGATTCTCATAAGATAACAAAGACCGTTGTGCATCAAGCACATTCTGAAAAGGAGAAAGCCCTTGTTTATAAAGTTCCAGTGAAAGTTTCAGAGTTTCGACACCTTGATTACGCACTTCCCTCAAAGCTACAATCTGCTTGATCGAGTTCCGGTAGGAGTTCATGGCGTTATCCGTTTCCTGTACCGCAGTCAGAACTGTCTGATTAAATTGATTGATAGATTCATCCAACTGTGCCTTAGCCAGTCTTGTTGCATTCACTAATTGTCCTCCACTAAAAATAGTCCAACTCAATGACGGAGCAATCTCATAGGTCATACTTTTACTTTTCACCAGATCATTCAAATCACGGGCTGCATAGCCAAACGAACCTTTCAGAAAGATCTTCGGCAGCCAATCGGACTTGGAAGCGCCAAGTAATGCAGCTTGGGCATTCACACTTCTCTCCGCACTTCGTACATCCGGTCTTCTCAGTAATAAATCAACCGGCATACCTACTCCGATCGGTTCCATATAATCAGGTAATGTTCCAGTAGTTTCCAATACAGGACGTATTTCTTGCGGATACATACCCAGCAAAACAGCCAGTGTCGTAATATATTGATTGATACCTGCCTCTAATTGTGGTATAGAGGCTTTAGTACTGTATAAAACGGATTTGGCCTGTGCCACATCCAGCTTGGCAACAAGTCCGGTATTATACCGTACTTCCGTGATTTTCAAAACTTCTTCCTGAGAAGCTACATTCTTATTTACCACTTCAAGTTCCTGCTGCAATTCCCGCAGGTTAATATAAGCTGAGGCTACCTCTGATGCCAGAGAAACCATAACCGCCGCATATTCCTCTTTGCTGGCGGCAAAGTTTTCTTTCTGCGCCTTTACCCGTTTACGGATACTGCCGAAGACATCGATTTCCCAACTCATACTGAGTGCAGCATCGTAATAATGATCTGTAGACTGAGGTAAGGTACTGGTATTTCCACTGGTTTCCTGTCGGGTCCATCCAGCATTCAGTCCGATAGATGGAAAGAAATTTCCACGTTCTGCCCAAAGATTGGCACGTGCAGCAGCTATACGATTAATTGCCATCGCTACGGAATAATTGCGATCTACTGCCAAAGCAATCAAAGAGTCCAGTCTGGTGTCCTGAAAAGACTTCCACCAGTGGTCGTCCACCGGAAGAGTCTGTTGAAACACTTCTCCACTCTCTTCCCATTCTTTAGGAAGAGGAGTATTCAAATAGCGGTTCACTGTCTGTCCAACCGCAGTTACAGTTGAAAGAAACAAAAGGAGCGATACGCTCCACGCTCGTACATTCATATTCGGTTCAGGTTTTTATGAAATGAAAAGATAACAATTCAAGGTTAGGTTTGTTTAAAGGGGTAGTAAAGTTAGAAGAAATAAAAAAAGCCCCGCAATAATGCGAGGCTTTCGAATACATATTCAAATATGGTACCTTATTCAGCAGTTTTTCTTCTGATTGCTCTTTTGGTAGTAGTAGCCGGAGCTTCCTCTACTTTATGCTCAATTTGTACACCAGCCAATTCCGGGTCGATCATAATACGTCCGCAATATTCGCAAACGATCACTTTCTTACGGGAACGGATGTCCAACTGTCTCTGAGGCGGAATCTTGTTAAAGCAACCACCGCACGCGTCACGTTGTACATATACAACGCCCAATCCATTGCGGGAGTTCTTACGGATACGTTTGAATGACTGCAACAAACGCGGTTCAATCTTAGTTTCCAGATCTTTGGCTTTATCTCTTAGCTTCTCTTCTTCCTGTTTAGTTTCAGAGATAATTTCATCCAGTTCGCCCTTCTTCTGTTCGAGGTCTTTTTGTCTTTCGCTGAGTATTTGTTCATTCTTTACTACTTCAGCTTCTTTTTCTTCTCTGTCCGCACTGAATTCTTTGATTCTTTTTTCGCAAAGTTCGATTTCCAGGCTCTGGAATTCAATTTCCTTCGTCAAGAAATCATATTCACGGTTGTTGCGGACGTTGTCTTGTTGTGACTTATATTTTTCTACTGAAGCTTTTGCCGTTTCAATTTCTACTCTCTTACCTGCAATAGCAGATTTCAGTTCATCCACTTCAGCTTTGATCTTGTCGATACGGGTACTCAAACCAGCGATTTCATCTTCAAGGTCCTGCACTTCCAATGGAAGTTCACCTCTCAATGTCTTGATTTCATCAATCTTAGACAACATAGTTTGCAGCTGGAACAGTGTTTTCAACTTCTGTTCCACCGTCAACTCATTCGGATCTTTTTTTGCTTCTCTAGCCATTTTACTTACAAATATTTTATGGGATTCGTATTTATTTTACTCAATTGGAGCGCAAAATTAGGAAATAAATCCCGGATTATGGAATAAAAAATTTCTTTTGTATATTGTTCGCTTTCGTAATGACCGATTTCTGCCATCAGGATATCTCCTTCGTGACCAAAATAATCATGATACTTAATCTCACCTGTAATAAAAACATCGGCTCCCGACCGGATTGCCTGCGGAAGCAAAAATGCTCCGGCACCTCCGCACAATGCCACTGTCTGTATTTCTCTCCCTGTCAGTTTGTTATGACGCAGACACTCTACTTCAAACGTTTTCTTTATACGTTTCAAGAATTCCATCTCCGTTTCCGGCTCTTCCAGTTCGCCAACGATTCCCGATCCTGCCTGTGCCCACTCATTTTGTAGCGGATACAAGTCGAATGCAGGTTCCTCATAAGGATGAACAGACAATAGTGCCCTGACTACTTCCGACTTTTTGAATGCAGGAAGAATTGTTTCAATTCTCACCTCTCCTTCCCGGTGGAGTTCTCCAATCACTCCACAGAAAGGATGTGTTCCTTCTTTGGCACGGAATGTCCCTTCCCCTTCCAGATTGTAACTACATGAATCATAGTTACCAATATTACCGCAACCGGCAGCAAAAAGTGCGTTCCTTACAATATCCGCCTGAGCAATGGGGACAAAAGTCACCAGCTTCATCAGGCTATTTTCTTTTGGTTCAAGCACTTTCAGATGTTTTAATCCGATTTTTTCGGCTATCTTATAATTTACCCCTCCCTGTGCATTATCAAGATTAGTGTGTGCTGAATAGATCACAATATCATTTTTTATTGCTTTCAGCATACAGCGTTCCACATAATCTTTGCCAGTAATGGATTTATAACCTTTAAATATCAAAGGATGATGCGATATGACGAGGTTATACCCCAACGCGATAGCTTCATCTAAGATAGCTTCAGTAACGTCAAGACACAACAAAGCCCCTGTTGCTTCCGCATCTGTCAATCCGATTTGCAGGCCGGCATTATCAAAACCGTCTTGCAATGGCAGAGGCGCGAATCGTTCAAGGGCGCTTACTATTTCCTTAATTTTCATTATTTAGAGAAAATTTGGTTGCAAATATAGCAAATAAAATAGGAATAAGCTCCCATCTTATCGTTTTTTTAGTAAATTTGTCGTATATCCTTAAAATTAGAACACGATGAAAACAATTCTATCCTGCTGTTTAGTAATTATTCTGGCTGTTTCCTGCCAAATGAAACAGAATCAGAATTCCGATGAGTCAATCGATGAAAACATGAGCGTTGATAATACAGAAACTTGTATGGTAGATACTGTAAAAGCTACAGCTATCTTTTGGATAGATAAAGCAGAAGCCAAACATTGCAAAGATTCGGGGCTCCGTACGATTAAAGCGAAAGTATTTATTCACGAAAATGGAAAGGTTGACTTCCTGTCTTTCACCAAAAAGCAATCATCAGGTGTGGAAAAGTACATACTCCATCATCTTGATAAATTCCAAATTTCAAAACGAATGTTGGAAGGCGGGTATATACAAACAGGAGAACAATTCGTTCAGCTTCGCTGTATGAGGGAGAAACTGCAAGCTATGCAATAACTCACCGGATCTCTTTCCTGAATGGAAGAAATATTTATTTGTGAAACTTCATCTGCACCTTATTCTTTAGTGCATACCGTTCATCTACCACTTTGTCTGTAGGAAAGAAAGTGAAAAAAAGACGCCACCCTCCTTCTGTATAGACAAATTTGCGTCCGTTTGCACCATGAAGAATAGCTTGATATTTTTCCAAAACGAAAGATTCGATATGTTCCGGCATTTCATTTCCCATTACCGAGAACTCTACAGTAATGAAAAAATTCGGAACAGACAGTTCCGCCACATTTTGGAATATCCGGTCGGTAACAGTCATTTCTTCGTTTCTTTCGTTACTTCCAATAACTTCCCGTATGCATCAAATGATCTTCGGGAAGCCAGTGAAATAGTAATCATCAGTGACAGCATGGAAGCCGTGAAGGTAATAACCATAATCATCATCTGATATTTGATTGCCACATTCGGACTGCTTCCTCCCAAAATTTGTCCGATCATCGTACCCGGCAGAGCCACCAATCCCATCACTGCAATATTCGCAATCAAAGGACTGAATGACTTGATGATGGCCTGTTTTATAAATGGTGCCTGAGCTTCCTGGCGTGTAGCTCCATTTCCTAATAAATAACGGTATAATTGTTGTTCCCGCTTCAGTCCGCTATAATAAGTATTCAATGCAATCACATTACTTGAAAGCATATTCCCCATTAAAATACCGAATATTGGAATAAAATACTGAGCACTGAAAATGTTATCTAACTGGAGGACAACACCGATAAAGTACAATCCAACCACTACTACACTGCACAAAAAACCTATAGAAATCGGTATCAGCAAGATGCTCCGTTTCAGTTGAGTACGTACCAACGCTGTTTGTCCGGCAACAAATATCATGATAATCACCCAAAGGAAATTAATCCAGGGATTATTCCACAAGAAAAGATACTTCAGATATATACCGATAAAAAATAGCTGGATAATCATTCGAAGCGTACCTATCACGGCAGGTTTCAGCAACCCCGTCTTGAACTTCCAAAGATAAAAGAACGGAATGGCAAGCAATAGCAAGCCAATAAATAAATTATAATATGAAATATCGATGGTTCCCAAAATAAATTCCCTTTATGCTAGTATTAAATATCGTTTATAGTTCTATTAAATAATGACAGCCCGAAGCAAAGTCTTTATCATGTGATACAGCTAACACAGCCGCCCCTTTCTCTGCCTGCCGCCTGAAGAAAGCCAGCACTTTGTCTGTTGACCCGGCATCCAACGCTGATGTCGGTTCATCAATAATGATCAAAGGTTTGTTGAGCATCGCAGCCACTGCCAGCATGATACGCTGACGTTGTCCGCCTGAGACTTCATTCACCCTTTTAGTATACAAATCATGTTCCAGCCCCAGATCATCAAAATATTCATAGAGCCTTTCTTCCGAAAAAGGAACGGAACGATTTACTTTCAGATCAAACGGAAGAGCCACCATTTCCTTTACCCATTCAAAAGGCAAGGCCAGTTCTTGTGGAATCCATGCAATTTGCCGCCGGATTATATCTATAGTTGATTTATCCAACAAGGTATCTCCTACTTTTATGGTCCCCTCCTTTAACGGCACAAAGCCCATCACCGCATTTAGCAATGAGGTCTTTCCACAGCCGGACTGCCCTACAATACAGGCGGTTTTCCCCCTCTCCAGATTCAGATTTAATCCGGAAAAAAGTACTTCTGTCCCAAAAGCGATACAAGCATTGTTGATATGTAGCATGGCGTTTTCAATTCTTTCTTTCCGGCAAAGGTAGTATTTTCTTGAAAAACGTTATCTTTGCCTCACTAATTAATTCGAGAAAAGTTATGATACTGAACGAAAGAGATGCCCGTCATGAGCATATATTACAGGTAGCACGCCAAATGATGACCGCCGCACGCACTGCTCCGAAAGGAAAAGGGATTGATATCATTGAAGTGGCCTTGATTACCGATGAAGATATTAAACTGTTGTCGGACAAAATGATAGCTATGGTAGAAGAACACGGAATGAAGTTTTTCCTTCGGGATGCCGACAACATCTTGAGTGCCGAATGTGTTGTATTGATAGGAACACGCGAACAGGCACAAGGTTTGAATTGCGGACATTGCGGATTTGCGACATGTGCCGGACGCACGGAAGACGTCCCCTGTGCATTGAACAGTATTGACGTTGGCATCGCCATCGGCTCCGCTTGTGCCACAGCAGCCGATATGCGTGTAGATACCCGTGTCATGTTCTCTGCCGGATTGGCAGCACAACGCCTCAATTGGCTGAAAGACTGCAAAATGGTTATGGCTATTCCGGTGAGCGCCTCTTCAAAGAATCCATTCTTTGACCGGAAGCCGAAACAGGAAACCAAAGCATAAGGTATGTGTCAAAAGACTGGTACCTGCTCATTTTATAAACTGATTTTATAACTAAATATAATATAATCTGATGGGAATCATGGTTGGACTTCCCAGCCCCAGTGGCTCGGAAAAAGATTTGCAATTGAACTTTGGAAAGAATATGACTGTACAGGTAGAAATGAGAGCTCCTCACCTGCCTGCCGAATGGCATCTGCAAAGCGGCATACAGTTGACATGGCCGCATGCCGGTACAGATTGGGCATATATGCTGAAAGAAGTACAAGAATGTTTTGTCAATATAGCCAGAGAAATAGCCAAACGTGAGTTATTATTAATCGTGACTCCCGAGCCCGAAGAAGTAAAGAAACAGATAGTGGCTACCGTAAACATGGACAATGTCCGCTTTCTGAGATGTGAGACAAACGATACATGGGCACGCGACCACGGAGCTATCACCATGATAGATACCGGCAACCCTTCCCTGCTCGACTTCACATTCAACGGCTGGGGATTGAAGTTCGCCTCCGAACTGGATAATCTGATTACCGGACAGGCTGTAAAAGCCGGAGCGCTGAAAGGCCAGTATATAGACTGTCTTGACTTCGTTCTCGAAGGAGGTTCCATCGAAAGCGACGGTATGGGGACACTGCTTACCACCACCGAATGCCTGCTCTCCCCCCACCGGAACGGGAAACTGAATCAAGTAGAAATAGAAGAATATCTCAAATCAACTTTCCACCTGCAGAAAGTCCTCTGGCTGGATCACGGTTATCTGGCCGGCGATGATACCGACAGTCATATCGACACCTTGGCACGCTTCTGTTCCACCGACACCATTGCCTACGTGAAATGCGACAATACCGAAGACGAACATTATGAAGCACTGCATGCCATGGAGGAACAATTAAAAACATTCCGCACATTGACAGGAGAGCCCTATCGCCTGCTGGCTTTGCCAATGGCAGACAAGGTAGAAGAAGACGGTGAACGACTGCCTGCTACCTATGCCAATTTTCTGATTATGAATGATGCAATTCTTTACCCCACCTATCAACAGCCAGATAATGACCGGAAAGCGGGAGAAGTATTGCAACAAGCATTTCCTAAACATCAGGTCATCGGTATTGATTGCCGGGCATTAATCAAGCAACACGGTTCTCTGCATTGCGTCACCATGCAGTATCCGTCAGGTGTTATCCAATAACGGACATTTCAGTAGCATATTAAATAATTATTCATCATGAAAAAGATAAAAGTAGGATTAATCCAACAATCCAATACCGCAGATATTCGGGTCAACCTGATGAACCTCGCTAAAAGCATTGAAGCCTGTGCTGCTCACGGAGCACAACTGATCGTGCTGCAGGAGTTGCACAATTCACTTTATTTCTGCCAGACAGAAAATACGAATCTGTTTGACCTTGCTGAGCCTATCCCCGGCCCATCTACAGGTTTCTACTCCGAACTGGCAGCGGCTAATAAGGTAGTGCTTGTTGCTTCACTCTTTGAAAAACGCGCACCGGGCCTATATCATAACACAGCTATCGTTTTCGACCGCGACGGAAGTATTGCCGGAAAATATCGGAAAATGCACATTCCCGATGATCCTGCCTATTACGAAAAGTTTTATTTCACCCCCGGAGATATCGGTTTCGAACCGATCCAGACATCCTTAGGCAAACTAGGAGTACTGGTATGCTGGGATCAATGGTACCCGGAAGCTGCCCGTCTGATGGCACTAAAAGGGGCTGAACTTCTAATTTATCCTACCGCCATCGGCTGGGAAAGCAACGATACGGACGATGAAAAAGCCCGTCAGCTCAATGCGTGGATAATCTCCCAGCGTGCTCATGCAGTGGCAAACGGTCTTCCGGTTATCTCTGTCAACCGTGTAGGGCACGAGCCCGACCCTTCCGGTCAAACGAACGGCATACAGTTTTGGGGAAATAGTTTCGTAGCCGGACCGCAAGGAGAGTTTTTGGCACAGGCAAGCAACGATCATCCTGAAAACATGGTAGTTGAAATAGACATGGAACGTTCGGAGAACGTCCGCCGCTGGTGGCCCTTTCTCCGTGACCGTCGAATTGATGAATATGACGGACTCACCAAACGTTTTTTGGATTAGCGAGCAGAATCACAATTAATCACCGATAGAAATAATACAAGAGGTCCACAAGAGAAAAGCCTGAATAGCAACTCTTGTGAATCTCCGTATTATATCCTTTTTTTATTGGAAAGTAATCTTCTTATTAGCAATAAAGTTGGCAGCTCCGTAAATAAACAATCCAAGGAACTGGGCCAGATATTCATTAACATCCAGACCTTCTACCAACAAAATAAGGAATAAAAACTGCGCAGTGTAAGCAACCCCGAAAGCAGAACAGAAGAATAGTATCTGTTTCCAGACATTGTTCTTTCTTTTTTCTACGGGGAATATCCAATACTTGCACCAGATAAAGTTATGAATCTGGGCTATAATATACGCAGTTACATTAGCCACCATATAGTCACCTTCGAATGACATTTCTCTCATCATCAGCCACACAACAAGGGCCATGATCAAAGCATTCATCGTTCCGATTACTATAAAGCGAAATATGCGCACTGATTCTTTCATTTCACAACAAGTTCGTCGTTATTCATTCGTATCATGTACTGCTGAATGATTGCTTTCAGTTCATCTTCCATCGACTGTTGTACATCAATCTGACCCAGAAGATTATGTTCCAGCAATTTATCCGTTTTAAACGCATACATGGCTACGGCGTTCCGGCCATCAAACTGCAATAAATAGTCACCTTTAAAGAATTGATATATTCCATTGATATAATTTACGGCATACGTATCCTCAGCAGGCGTATTCAATAAATCACACCCAAAGGAAACAAATGGTTTATCATACCCTAAATACCCCAATACAGTAGGCATAATATCAATTTGTTGTGCTATCACATCTTTACGGAAACCTTTCAAATTACTTCCCGGCTGATAAAACACTACAGGAACAGAGAACAACCCGCTTTCCGTCTCATACTCCGGACGTTCCGGCGAGTTGGTATGATCTGCTGTAAATACGAACAGCGTATTTTTATACCACGGTTCTTTCGAAACCTTTTCAAAGAACAACTTCAAAGCATGATCCGTGTATCCGATGCACTGACGAATAGCTTTATTCCCTTTCGGAAAAACGCCTTCGTATTCTGCTGGAACTGCAAACGGATGGTGGGAAGAAAGGCTGAACAACGCAGCTGCAAAAGGCTGCTGAAAACCGGATAAAGTATTGCCAAAGAACTGGAAGAATTTCTCATCCCAAATTCCCCAATGCCCATCAAAATCCTTGTTACCCGGATTAGCCTCATTATATTCCGTACGACCAAAGTAATTGGTGTACCCTGCCGTACGTGCAAAAGCTTCAAATCCCATAGAGCCATTGTCCGCCCCGTGGAAGAAAGCGGTGTAATATCCTTTTTTGCCCAACTCCCCGCCTATACTGGATACCGTGTTCAAAGAAGATGGTGTCAGAAAGAACGGTTCTATAAACATCGGGATACCCGACAATACGGAAGGCATTCCGTCGATACTCTTCATACGGAAGAAAGGCTGAACAACGCAGCTGCAAAAGGCTGCTGAAAACCGGATAAAGTATTGCCAAAGAACTGGAAGAATTTCTCATCCCAAATTCCCCAATGCCCATCAAAATCCTTGTTACCCGGATTAGCCTCATTATATTCCGTACGACCAAAGTAATTGGTGTACCCTGCCGTACGTGCAAAAGCTTCAAATCCCATAGAGCCATTGTCCGCCCCGTGGAAGAAAGCGGTGTAATATCCTTTTTTGCCCAACTCCCCGCCTATACTGGATACCGTGTTCAAAGAAGATGGTGTCAGAAAGAACGGTTCTATAAACATCGGGATACCCGACAATACGGAAGGCATTCCGTCGATACTCTTCATAC
>Ga0224745_1096_pt1 | contig 17683 bp, 8 predicted proteins | sample LIM_E_Vancomycin_3_FD_182075 | JGI IMG/M metagenome (GOLD analysis project Ga0224745, IMG submission 182075) | Enriched cells from gastrointestinal tract of the lab mouse from Pacific Northwest National Laboratory (PNNL), Richland, Washington... | ecosystem: Host-associated > Mammals > Digestive...
CAGCTTCATGGCATATTGCGTTTTATCTTTGTATTGATAATTAAGCCCTGAGTATTCGATACGTATGGATTGTGCCTGTTCGTGGGTAAGCGTCATCACATCACTTTCAGAGATAGAGGCGGGCAGTAGCGCATCCGGATTGCTGGAAGATACGACATCGTTATTGCTCCATACTCCTGTCAAAGCGATATTAAAATGAGGTTCTACAGGGCGCACCTGTTCAGGATAGAAAGAAATCATTCCATTAATTGTTCCGAAGAACAGTTCGCCGTCGGGTTTCTTGCAGACAGAGGAATAATTGAACTGATTGGTCGGCAGTCCGTCGGCTATGGTATACCGGCTGATTAATCCGGATTTCGGCTGAATATTACATAATCCGTTGTCTGTTCCTATCCATATAGTGTTCTGATCATCTTCTATTATACCTTTTATAGCGTTCGATCCCAATTCTTTCTTCGAATAACTTTTCAATTTTTCGCCTTTTTTATTCAGAACAAAAAGCCCGTCATTGTTCGTTCCTGCCCAAATATTCCCCTGCGAGTCCATATATAAATAAGTCATATACAACTTACTGGATGAGAATTGTGGAAGAGGTGTCTGTTCTTCTGTTCGTTTGTTTATCTGGTATATTCCATTTTGACGGTTTCCAGTCCAGATAATGCTGTCATTGAGGTTAAGCATGCAAAAGACAGGAAGTGCAGAAACTTTTTTCAACTGGAAACTGCCGTTCTGTTTCTTCAAGGTAAATAGTCCCGACGGCCCTCCATACCAGATTTTGCCGGTTTCGTCTTCTATGATGCAGAACCCGGATGAGTTTTTCCCCATTCCGTCATTAAAAGAAAGCGTTTTGTTCTCTTTGGGCATATAATAGTTCATTCCCCGAAGAAACAGACCGATCCATAGGTTCTGTTTACTGTCAATCAGCAAGGAATGTATATTCCGGGCTTTTATATTCATCCGTTCATGGAGTCGTTCGGAACGCGTTATTTCCCGATTGCTGTTCAGGTAGTTAAGCCCTCCGTCTTCGGTAGCAATATAGAGCCCGTTGTCCGGAGTATTGATGATCTGGCGTACAGCTTTACCACTCAGATGATTGGGAGAGTTTCCATAAGGATAAATCCGGAACTGATCCGAAGCATATATAAAATAATTCACACCACCGAAATAGGTTCCAACCCACATGTTATGATTGTAATCTTCAAAAAGGCTATAAATAGGAGAATCGTTCAGATTACTCAAGTCACTTTCCGACTGCTGATAGTGAGTCACTAACCGAAAGGTCTGGTCATAAATGAAAATTCCATTTTCGGTTCCCAGCCAGATGTTGTTCATAGTATCAGTTGTTGCACATCTGAATTGTCTGATATCCTTGATCGCGGCCAGAGGATACAGCGAATCATTATTGATATTGTACACAAATACCTCTTGAGGTGTATTGAATAACAACTGATTGCCAGGCAACATAACTAATTGAATGCACGTTTCCAAAAATGGACGGATGTTCAGAGGCAGTGGTTCAAATTGTTCCTTCTTTAGATTATAGCGTTTCACCCCTTTGTTACTGTTTATCCATAGAACATTGTTTGAGTCTTCTACCAGTCCACGAATATTTTCTCCTTTTCCTTCATTTAATATAAAAGGAGTGAAGCTGTTTTTTTCATTATCGTATTGATAGATGCCGTTACTGCATCCGGTCAGCAATCTGCTGTCAGACGTGTTCAGAAATAAGACACTGTTCTTATTGTTTCCCTCTATGTGATAGCGTGTGAATTGTTCATTCTGGGGATTGTATTTGCAGATTCCTTGCTCCGTAGAAATCCAGAGGACATTCCGGCAGGGGTCATTATATAGTTTGGTGATAAAATCATGGCTGATTGTAGTGGAATCCCCTTCTTCGTGAAAGTACCGGGTAATATTATACCCATCATATCTGCATAATCCATTCCTGGTGCCAAACCACATAAATCCCTTACTGTCCTGAGATATGGCATTGACAGTATTATGAGAAAGCCCTTCTGTAATGCTTAGCTGTTTGAAGCGGACATTATTATATTGGATTTTTCCTTCCGCAAATGTCGGATGAAGCAGGAATAATAAACAAACTGCTACCGATATAAGATTTTTGAGTGTACTCCTTTTCATATCTGATTCTACTCCTTGTTTAACGCTCAAAGATAGTCTTTTTTCTATCGGTTTTTCTAGTACAAATGTATATTCCATTAGAAATTATGTGCACAATCGAAGCTTTATGGGCTCAAACAATACATGCTTCCTTATATTGAACATGATGTTACGAATGTTTATTCTTTGAATTCTCTACATTTGTATCGTAAACCAAATGAAAAGACCATGAAAACAAAATTTTGCAGAACGGCAGTGTATTGCCTGTGCTGTTTTATGTTTATCCAGCCGATAACAGGAAGCCAGGTAAATGATACTCATGAGGGTGTTTTGCATATCGACAAACAGAAAACACGCAAAGTAAGCCGTGTCCAATATGGGTTCCATTATGAAGAGATTGGTATGATAGGAGAAGGTGCCTTGCATGCCGAACTGGTACGCAACCGTTCATTCGAAGAAGCAACTCCACCCGCAGATCTGGCGGTCAAAAATGGGCTTTATCAGAATGTACCGAATCCGCGTGGAAAAAACAAAGATGTATTTCATGTAGACCCTCTGATCGGATGGAACACTTATCCTCTGTCTTATACTCCCATTTTCATTAGCCGTACAGAAGAAAATCCTCTGAATAAGGAGAATAAGTATTCAATGCTGGTCAACGTGACTGAAGATATTGCAAACAATCCGGAGGCAATGATTCTAAATCGGGGATATTACGGTATGAATCTACGAAAGGAGGTATCTTATCATCTTTCCATGTATATAAAAAGCAAAAATTATACAGCTCTTCTTCAAGTTATGCTGGTAGACGAACAAGGTAAACCGGTCAGTACTCAGCTTGTTTTGGATGTAAAGGGTAAAGAGTGGACGAAACTTACCGGAACATTAAAACCTGATAAAGATGTCAAACGGGGGATGCTTGCCATTCAGCCGTTAGGTAAAGGGCAATTCCAACTGGATGTCGTCTCTTTATTCCCTTCTGATACATGGGACAATGGAAAATCAGTTTTTCGGGCGGATATTATGCAGAACTTGAAAGAATATGCACCGGATTTCATTCGTTTTCCCGGCGGATGTATTGTGCATGGGGTGAATGAAGCTACCATGTACCACTGGAAAAAGACAATAGGTCCCATTGAAAATCGACCGGGACAATGGAGTAAATGGGCGCCTTACTACCGTACAGATGGAATTGGTTATCATGAGTTTTACGAATTGTGCGAATATTTGGGAGCAGATGCTATGTACGTAATCCCTACAGGGATGATCTGTACAGGTTGGGTAAAGCAAAGTTCTCCCTGGAATTTCATTCAACCGGACGTTGATCTGGATGCTTATATTCAGGATGCACTGGATGCCATAGAATACGCAATCGGTCCGGAAACCAGCAAATGGGGGGCTTTACGTGTAAAGAACGGACATCCGAAGCCTTTCCCTCTAAAGTACATTGAAATTGGAAACGAAGACTTCGGACCTGTTTATTGGGAACGTTACGAGAAGATTTATCAAGCGTTACACAGACAGTACCCCGACTTGATATACATAGCCAACAGTATCATAGGCAAAGAAAATGACGACAAACGGATTGATATTGCGAAGTTTGTGAACCCGAAGAATGTGAAGGTATTCGATGAACACCATTATCAACCTGTCGAATGGGCTTGCAAGCAGCATTACCGTTTTGACAACTATGAACGGGGAATAGCGGATTTGTTTGTTGGAGAATTGGGCATTGACGGGAAGTATCCCTATAATCTGTTAGCCAGCGGAGCGGTGCGAATGTCTCTTGAACGTAATGGAGACTTGAATCCATTATTGGCAGAACGTCCGGTGATGCGCCATTGGGATTTTTCAGAGCATCGTCAGTTGCACTCTATGCTAATCAATGGGGTAGATTGCAGCATCAGGACATCTTTCTATTATTTATCAAAAATGTTCAGAGACCACACTTTCGATGTATGCCTGGATGCTGGGATTCAGGGGATGAAGGGTTTGCAGAATGTCTTTGTTACGATGGGATATGATAGTGAAAGTAAAGAATATATCCTGAAACTGATCAATTTGAGAAAACAGGAGGTGGTACTTCAAACAGCAGTGAAAGGATTTGGGAAAAAGATACAGGCACAAAAAATAACATTGAGTCTGGAACCCGGCAAGAATAACACTCCGGAAATGCCGGATGCAGTAAAGCCAGTTCAGTCGACCGTAACACTGGACTTAAATAAAGATTTGCAGCTTGAGGCTTCTTCAATGATTGTATACCGTTTTAAATAAGATAAATATGAGAAATGCAGCGTTTTGTATTACGGGATTGGCATTACAGGGTTTGTCTATGTCATTGATGGCACAAACCGACAAGCCGAATATTGTAATCATTATGACCGATCAGCAGCGTGCTGACCTATGTGGCAGAGAAGGTTTTCCTCTGGCAGTTACTCCTTATGTAGATCAATTAGCTCAGGAAAATGTATGGTTTAACAAAGCATATACTGTAGCACCGGCCAGTTCTCCTGCCCGCTGCTCCATGTTCACCGGACGTTTTCCTTCGGCAACCCATGTACGTACCAACCACAACATTCCGGATATCTTTTTTGAACAGGACTTGGTGGGCGTATTAAAAGAAAACGGATATAAAACAGCACTTGTAGGTAAAAACCATGCTTATCTGAAACCTGCTGACTTGGACTTTTGGTCAGAATACGGGCATTGGGGTAAAAATAAGAAAACGACTCCCGAAGAAAAAGAGACGGCTCGTTTCTTAAACCAGAAAGCCAGGGGACAATGGCTGGAACCTTCGCCAATTCCTGTAGAGGAGCAACACCCTGCTAAAATCGTTAATGAGACATTGTCATGGATAGAGAGTCAAAAAGAGAATCCTTTCTTTGTGTGGGTATCTTTCCCGGAACCTCATAATCCTTATCAGGTTTGCGAACCCTATTATTCTATGTTTTCGCCGGATAAGCTTCCCGTATTGAAGACGTCACGTAAAGACTTGGAAAAGAAAGGAGAGAAATATCGCATTTTAGCAGAACTGGAAGATGCGTCTTGTCCTAATCTGGAACAGGACCTACCCAGAATCCGTGCTAATTATATCGGCATGATCCGTTTAATAGATGACCAGATAAAGAGACTGATCGAATCGTTAAAAGCCAGCGGGCAGTTTGAAAATACAATCTTTGTTGTTCTTTCAGATCATGGCGATTATTGGGGAGAATACGGGTTGATCCGCAAAGGAGCCGGACTTTCTGAAAGTCTCGCACGTATCCCGATGGTATGGGCAGGATATCATGTCAAGAATCAATCAGCCCCTATGGATAGCCATGTGTCAATTGCTGATATTTTTCCTACTCTTTGTTCTGCAATCGGTGCCAAGATTCCGGCTGGTGTTCAAGGTCGTAGCTTATGGCCGATGTTGACCGGAAAAGAATACCCCAAAGAAGAGTTTTCCAGCATTGTCGTACAACAAGGTTTTGGAGGAGCACATGTCGGACTGGATTCTTCTCTTACTTTCGAACAGGAAGGGGCATTGACGCCGGGTAAGATTGCATACTTTGATGAACTCAATACCTGGACTCAAAGCGGTACCTCTCGTATGGTCAGAAAAGACGACTGGAAACTGGTGATGGATAACTATGGAAACGGAGAACTATATAATCTTAAGAAAGATCCTTCGGAAGTAGATAACCTGTTTGGTAAAAAGAAATACACTGCTGTTCAGACAGAGCTTCTGACGAAGTTAGTCGCATGGGAATTACGTCTGCAGGATCCACTCCCTCTTCCCCGGAAACGTTATCATTTTAAACAGGATCCTTATAATTATCTCCAACCCGAACAATAATAAATCAAAAGAATGTACATATTGACGGATATTAAAGACATTGTTCCATGAGCTCAATCCTGTAACAGCCTACTTTTGTATCCGTAAATAATAAAACTGTAATCTATGAAATTTATATTGCGATTAGGACTTGCTTTACTGACAGGATTTGTCTCAGTCAGCACAGCATCGGCACAAGCATATGGAACTGCTGATACAAACGCTCCGGAGCTGCGTGTCCCAAAATCTGTTCAACCGGCATTTGACTACTGGATGCGTGACACATGGGCAACACTAGGCCCCGACGGTTACTACTATATCACTGGAACCACTTCTACCCCCGACCGTCACTTTCCGGGACAGAGACATTGCTGGGATTGGAATGACGGTTTGTATCTTTGGCGCTCCAAAGACCTGAAGATATGGGAAGCCATGGGACGAATCTGGTCAATGGAAAAAGACGGTACCTGGCAGAAAGATCCCAAAGTATATAAAGAGGGAGAGAAATATGCGAAGAAGTCTATCAATAATGATCCGATGGATAACCGTTTCCACGCTGTATGGGCACCGGAAATGCACTATATAAAGAGTGCGAAAAATTGGTTTATTGTAGCCTGCATGAATCAATCGGCAGGCGGAAGAGGCTCTTTTATTCTGCGGAGTACTACCGGGAAGCCGGAGGGACCTTATGAAAATATCGAAGGTAACGAGGATAAAGCCATTTTTCCAAACATTGACGGAAGCCTGTTTGAAGATACGGATGGTACCGTATATTTTGTCGGTCACAACCACTATATAGCACGCATGAAACCAGATATGAGTGGTTTGGCAGAAGAGATAAAGACATTAAAAGAAAGTAAATACTCTCCGGAGCCGTATGTTGAAGGAGCATTCATCTTTAAATATGATGGAAAATATCATTTGGTACAAGCTATCTGGGCACACCGCACGGTGAAGGGGGACACTTATGTCGAGAAGGAAGGGTTAACTAATAAGAAAACTCGTTATAGCTATGATTGTATCATTGCCACTGCCGACAATGTATATGGTCCTTATGGTAAACGGTATAACGCAATTACCGGCGGCGGACACAACAATCTGTTTCAGGATAAGGATGGCAACTGGTGGGCAACCATGTTTTTTAACCCTCGTGGCGCACAGGCGGCCGAATATAAAGTGACATGTCGGCCGGGATTGATTCCGATGCTTTATGAAAACGGAAAATTTAAACCTAATCACAATTATCAGGCAAAATGAAAACATCACTATTGATAACCGGGGGATTGGCTTTCGGAGCAATGACTTTTGCACAAGAAAAGCCTAATATCATTGTTATATTGGCGGACGATCTGGGTTTCTCCGATTTAGGTTGCTACGGAGGAGAAGTACAGACACCGGTATTGGATAAGATGGCCAAACAGGGTGTCCGTATGACACAAATGTATAACAGTGCGCGGAGTTGTCCGTCACGTGCCAATTTATTAACCGGACTTTATCCGCATCAGACAGGGTTAGGACACATGGATGCAACCCGTCCGGCATGGCCGAAAGGATATGCCGGCTTTCGTTCCAATTCTGACAACGTTACCATTGCCGAAGTATTAAAAGATGCCGGATATTTCACAGCCATGTCCGGTAAATGGCATCTGGGCAAAACCGCCAATCCGATAAACCGAGGTTTCCAGGAATATTATGGTTTGTTAGGTGGATTCAATTCTTTTTGGAATCCGGACGTATATACCCGATTGCCTAAGGATCGTAACCCACGTCAATATAAAGAGGGAGAATTTTATGCTACTAACGTAATAACCGATTATGCCATAGACTTTATTAATCAGGCACATCAGGAAGAAAAACCTTTGTTTCTGTATTTGGCATACAATGCTGCTCATTTTCCGTTGCACGCTCCGAAAGAAGTAACGGATAAATATATGAAGATTTACCTGCAGGGTTGGGATAAGATTCGAGATCAACGTTGGAAACGAATAGTAAAGATGGGGCTTTTGCAAGGAAAACCAGCATTAAGCCCGCGTGGTGTTGTTCCCGAAAGTTTGTTTGAGGATGAGACACATCCGCTGCCTGCCTGGGATTCTTTAACAAAGGAACAGCAGACTGACCTGGCTCGCCGTATGGCTATTTATGCTGCCATGATAGATATTATGGATACCAATATTGGTCGGGTATTGGATACTTTACAGAAGAACGGTGAACTGGATAATACATTTATCATGTTCATGTCGGACAACGGAGCTTGTGCCGAATGGCATGAATTTGGTTTCGACAAGCAAACTGGAACAGAATATCATACTCATGTTGGTGCTGAATTAGACCAGATGGGACTACCGGGAACTTATCATCATTACGGAACCGGCTGGGCAAACGTTTGTTGTACCCCATTTACACTTTATAAACATTATGCGCATGAAGGTGGAATATCCACTCCTTGCATTATCCAGTGGGGTAAACAGATTAAGCACAAAGGCAGTATTGACCATCAACCGGCACAATTCTCGGATATCATGGCAACTTGCATCGAACTGGCAGGGACTAAATATCCCGAAGAATACGAAGGAAGAAAGATTGTACCTACACCGGGCAAGTCAATCCTTCCTATTGTACGCGGTGAAGAAATGCCGGACCGTTATATCTATGCGGAACATGAAGGTAATCGTATGGTACGCAAAGGTGACTGGAAACTGGTCTCTGCGAATTTTAGAGGTGATGAATGGGAACTCTATAATATCAAAGAAGACCGCACAGAACAACATAATCTGATAAAGGAATACCCTGAAATGGCAAAGGAACTGGAAGACGCTTATTTTGAGTGGGCAGACCATAGTGATGTGCTTTATTTCCCGAAGGTTTGGAATACTTATAATAAAGGACGCCGGAAGGACTTTAAAGAATATAGAGATAAGTAGGAAAACACAGTAGGAAAGAAAAGATAGGAACTTATGAACAAGAAACTACTAATTGCAGTATTTGTAAGTGCTATGGCACATACGTTCGCTTGCGCAGCAAGCCCGAAAGAAAATAGAATGAAAACAGTTTGGGCTGATAAAGTTACGTCGGAAAATGTATGGCAGAGTTATCCGCGTCCTCAGTTACAACGTTCGCAATGGATGAATCTGAACGGGTTATGGCAGTATGCGGTTACTACTCAGGATACACCTAAAAAAGAAGTGAAGTTCGAGGGACAGATTCTCGTTCCGTTTGCTATCGAATCTTCCCTTTCGGGGGTGCAGCGTTCTTTTCTGCCTACCGAGAAATTGTGGTATCAGCGTAACTTTACCCTTGATGACGCATGGAAAGGAAAAACAGTGATTTTGCATTTCGGAGCTGTAGATTATGAATGTCAGGTATGGGTAAACAACAAATTGGCGGGCATTCATAAAGGGGGGAATAATCCTTTCTCTTTCGATGTAACCAAATTGCTGAGAAAAGGTGGTTCGCAACTTGTTGAGGTTGCTGTTATCGACCCTACGGATACGGAGTCAATTTCCCGTGGCAAGCAACAGTTGGAGCCGAAAGGTATCTGGTATTCTCCGGTATCCGGTATTTGGCAGACTGTGTGGTTGGAGGCTGTAAATTCAACCCATATTCTTCAGGTTCTTCCTACAGCTGATATTCATAAAAAGACGGTTAGTCTGGACATCAGTGTAGCTAAAGCCAAAGGAGGAGAAAAAGTAAAAGTGGAATTACTGGACGAAGGTAAGGTAGTGGGTACGACAGAGCAAAAATTAGCCTCAAAGATAGAAATGGAAGTTCCGGAGGCTGTTCTTTGGAGTCCGTCTTCTCCGAAACTTTACCATCTGAATATTGAGTTGTTAAGTCAAGGACAAGTAATAGATCAGGTAAAAAGCTATTTTGCGATGCGTGAGGTCAGTATCCGCAAAGATGAATGTGGTTACCAGCGTATTTGTCTGAATGGTGATCCAATATTCCAGTATGGAACACTGGATCAAGGCTGGTGGCCGGATGGTTTGCTGACACCTCCTTCCGAAGAAGCAATGCTTTGGGATATGGTTCAGCTCAAAAATATGGGATTTAATACCATACGCAAACACATTAAAGTAGAACCGGAGCAATATTATTATTATGCCGATTCGTTGGGTTTGATGATGTGGCAGGATATGGTATCCGGCTTCTCTACCGAAAGAAAAGACGAAGAACATATTAAGCCCAATGCGCAAACGGACTGGAATGCACCCGCATCACATACTAACCAATGGCAACAGGAGATGTTCGAGATGATTGACCGTCTGCGTTTTTATTCCTGTATCACAACGTGGGTAATCTTCAATGAAGGATGGGGACAGCATAATACGGTAGAAATAGTGGAAAAGGTAATGGAATACGATAAAAGCCGTATCATTGACGGAGTAACCGGCTGGACAGACAGAGGAGTAGGCCATATGTATGATGTACACAATTATCCGTCTGCTTCCATGATTTTGCCCGCTTGTAATGGCAATCGGATTTCTGTCTTAGGAGAATTCGGAGGGTATGGATGGGCCATCAAAGAACATCTGTGGAATCCCGGTATGCGGAACTGGGGATATAAAAATATTGATGGAGCAATGGCGCTGATGGATAACTATGGTCGTCTGGTCTATGATTTGGAGACATTGATAGCACAGGGGCTGAGTGCGGCGATTTATACACAAACCACTGATGTCGAAGGTGAAGTAAATGGTCTGATTACTTATGACCGGAAAGTTATTAAAATTCCGGAAGGCTTGTTGCATATCATGCACGATCGTTTATATCATGTCAATCCGGCGAAAGTCATTACTTTGGTGCCCGACGCTCAGAATGGGAGTGCGGTCAGCCGTGCAGTCAGCCTTAACGGGCAGGAGTCGAAAATGACCTCTTTGCCTTTCGATTGCCCTCCCCGTTCGGAAATTGTGTCGGAAACTTCATTTGATGTCAATGATGAATTCAGCCATTTGTCTTTGTGGGTGCGTGCTACCGGAGATGTGAAGGTATGGTTGAATGGAGTGGAGGTCTTTTCGCAGGAGGTGAAACAAACCAGGCAATATAATCAGTACAATATCAGTAATTATTGCCGATATTTGCGAAAAGGAAAGAATGAGTTGAAAATCGAAGTACGGGAAACTAAAAAGATGAGCTTTGATTTCGGTTTGAGGGCTTACTGATCGGACACGTTTTTATTCCCAAGACTTGCAATAATTTCTCAAAGAAGGCTGTCGGTTTCTGAAAGACTTTTATCTTTGCAGATATAATACATATGGCGCTATGAGAAAGATTATTTTGATTTTCGTGACAATTGTCCTTCCCTGTTTGCTTTGCGCAAGAAATGATGATAAGAGTACAGATATGCTGCTTCGTGAGATTGACGGAATTATCAAGAACCGTCAGACTTACGGAGCAGAAAAGGAGGCACGCATCTCCGATTTGAAGAAGTTGCTGTCCGAGGCTACTTCCGATGAGCAGCGTTATGGATTTTGCGGCAGGCTTTTCGATGAATATCGGGCTTATAATCTGGATTCTTCGTATGTATATGCACAGCGGAAGCAGGGACTGGCTTCTCATTTGAACAAACAGGATTATCTGGATGATGCCGCCATGAATATGGCAGAGGTGATGGGAACCACCGGAATGTACAAGGAAGCTCTGGAGCAGTTGGGACAGATAGACAAGAAAACCCTGTCTGATTATCTCTATCCCTATTATTACCACTTGTATCGTACTATTTACGGTTTGATGGGAGATTATGCCGTCACCGAGAAAGAGAAAAAAGAGTATTACCGGATGACGGACCTGTATCGGGATTCCCTTTTACAGACTAATGCCTCCGACTCATTGGGTCATGTGCTGGTGATGGCCGACAAATGCACCGTACACGCCCAATATGATCAGGCAATAACCATGCTGACCGACTTCTACCGGAAACCCTCTCTGGACGATCATTCCAAGGCGATGATTACTTATACCTTGTCAGAAGCCTATCGCCTCAAAGGAGACAAGAAAGGGCAGAAACACTTTCTGGCTCTCTCGGCCATCGCCGATTTAAAATCGGCAGTCAAGGAATACGTCTCCCTGCGGAAACTCGCCTCTCTTGTATATGAAGACGGAGACATTGACCGTGCATACAACTATCTGAAATGCTCGCTCGAAGATGCTACGCTCTGCAACGCCCGCCTTCGTACACTGGAAATCTCGCAAGTCTTCCCCATCATCGATCAGGCTTACCAGCTGAAAACCAAGCGGCAGCAACAGGAAATGAAGATATCTCTGATTTGTATCAGTCTGCTTTCCGTCTTTCTGCTGGTGGCTATATTCTTCGTTTACAAGCAGATGAAGAAAGTGGCTGCCGCCCGTCGGGAAGTGATTGACACGAATACGCTTCTGCAAGAGCTGAATGGTGAACTTCATGACTCCAATTCGCAACTGAAAGAGATGAACCATACCCTTTCGGAAGCTAACTATATTAAAGAGGAATACATCGGCCGCTACATGGACCAGTGTTCCACCTATCTGGATAAGATGGACTTATACCGTCGTTCTCTGAATAAGATTGCGGCTGCCGGCAGGGTAGAAGAGTTGTATAAAGCTATTAAATCCTCCCAATTCCTCGAAGAAGAGCTGAAAGACTTCTACGCAAACTTTGATATGACCTTCCTGCAACTCTTCCCTAACTTTGTGGAAGAGTTTAATGCGTTACTTGTCGAACCGATGCAGCCCAAGCAGGGCGAACTGCTGAATACCGAACTTCGTATCTTTGCCCTGATTCGTCTGGGGATTACGGATAGTACCAAGATCGCCCAGTTCCTCCGCTACTCTGTGACCACTATTTATAATTACCGGACACGTGTCCGCAACAAGGCACTCGGCGAACGGGATGAGTTTGAGGCTAAAGTAATGAAAATAGGGAAGGTGGAAGAGTAAGAAATCCACTACTTTTTTAGCACGGTCGCTATTCTATAATATTCTTATTATTAGTGTTTTATGCTGTTTTGTACTGTATAAACCACTATATTTTTGCTATCTGGCAAAAGAAGCGCATTTAATTGTGGATACTTTTGTTTCAGTGAAAACAAAAAGTAATCCTAATATTAACTTTAAATTGATGTACATGGAACAGAGTATAAAGTCGAAAGGCTTTGAACATCGCCTCCTATTAATAATGTGGGGCTTGTTACTATCTCTTAGTGCATTCGCACAGCAGATTACAGTAAAAGGACATGTAGTGGACGCCACGGGCGAACCGGTGATCGGAGCCAGTGTGATAGAAGGCAAGTCCACGAACGGCACGATTACCGATATCGACGGTAACTTCTCATTAAATGTTTCTGCTAACAGCGCATTGACCATTTCTTTTGTCGGCTATAAGACGCAGACTGTTTCGGTGAACGGAAAAACCGCACTGAAAGTAACCTTGCAGGAAGATACCGAAGTATTGGACGAAGTCGTTGTAGTAGGTTACGGAACGATGAAAAAGAGTGACCTGACCGGCGCCGTATCTTCTGTAGGAGTCAAAGATATCAAAGACTCTCCGGTAGCCAATATCGGTCAGGCAATGCAGGGAAAAGTATCCGGCGTGCAAATTATCGATGCCGGCAAACCGGGGGATAATGTGACGATTAAAATCCGTGGTCTGGGCACGATCAACAACAGCAACCCGCTGGTGGTGATCGACGGAATCCCTACCGACTTAGGCCTGTCTTCTCTGAACATGGCTGATGTGGAACGGGTAGACGTACTGAAAGATGCTTCGGCAACTGCCATCTACGGTTCGCGCGGTGCCAACGGTGTAGTGATGATTACCAGCAAACGCGGTGCCGAAGGCGCCGGAAAGGTAACGGTCAATGCGAACTGGGCGATACAGAATGCAACCAAAGTGCCTGATATGCTGAATGCCGCCCAATATGCAGCATTGAGCAATGATATGCTCTCAAACAATGACGATAACACCAACCCTTACTGGGCAGACCCTTCTTCATTGGGAAAAGGAACGAACTGGCTCGACGAGATGCTGCGCACGGGAGTGAAGCAGAGCTATTCGGTCAGCTATTCCGGCGGCACGGAAAAGGCGCATTATTATGTATCCGGCGGTTTTCTCGACCAGTCCGGTATTGTGAAGAGTGTCAATTATCGCCGTTTCAATTTTCAGGCGAACAGTGACGCCCAAGTCAACAAATGGCTGAAATTCACCACCAACCTGACATTCAGCACAGACGTAAAAGAAGGAGGAACATATAGTATCGGTGATGCGATGAAAGCCCTTCCCACCCAACCGGTGAAGAATGACGACGGCAGTTGGAGCGGTCCCGGACAGGAAGCGCAATGGTACGGAAGTATCCGCAATCCGATCGGTACGCTTCACATGATGACGAACGAGACGAAAGGATATAACTTCCTCGCAAACATCACCGGAGAGATCACCTTCACTAAATGGCTGAAACTGAAAAGTACCTTCGGCTATGACGCCAAGTTCTGGTTTGCCGACAACTTCACGCCGGCATACGACTGGAAACCGAATCCGGTAGAAGAATCTTCCCGCTACAAAAGCGACAACAAATCATTCACTTACCTGTGGGACAACTACTTCGTATTCGACCATACTTTTGCAAAGAAGCACCGTGTAGGTGTGATGGCTGGTTCTTCCGCACAGTGGAATAACTACGATTATCTGAACGCACAGAAAAACATTTTCATGTTCGACAATATCCATGAGATGGACAACGGAGAAAAGATGTACAGCCTTGGCGGCAGCCAAAGCGACTGGGCACTGCTTTCACTGATGGCACGTCTCAACTACTCATACGAAGACAAATACCTGCTGACGGCTACCGTACGTCGTGACGGCTCTTCCCGCTTTGGTAAGAACAACCGATGGGGAACATTCCCTTCCGTATCTCTGGCTTGGCGTGTTTCTCAGGAAGACTGGTTCCCGAAAGATAACTTCCTGATGAACGATCTCAAACTGCGTGTCGGATACGGTGTGACCGGTAATCAGGAAATCGGTAACTATGGCTTTGTCGCATCCTACAACACGGGTGTCTATCCTTTCGGAAACAATAATTCCACAGCTTTGGTATCTACCACTCTCTCCAATCCGAACATCCATTGGGAAGAAGTGCGCCAGGCCAACTTCGGTGTGGACATGAGCCTGTTCGATTCGCGTGTCAGCCTTTCACTGGATGCTTATATCAAGAATACGAACGATATGCTGGTGAAGGCTTCCATCCCCATCACTTCGGGCTTTGAAGATACTACCGAGACTTTCACCAATGCTGGCAAGATGCGCAACAAAGGAGTGGAAATGACATTGCGTACCATCAACCTGAAAGGCATCTTCTCCTGGGAATCCGCTTTAACGGCTACCTATAATAAGAATGAGATTCTGGACCTGAACAGCGAAACTCCGATGTTTATCAACCAGATAGGCAATTCATACGTGACCATGCTGAAAGCCGGTTACCCGATCAATGTTTTCTATGGATATGTTACTGACGGGCTTTTCCAGAACTGGGGGGAAGTCAACCGCCACGCCACCCAGCCGGGCGCAGCTCCGGGGGACATCCGTTTCAGAGACTTGAACAACGACGGAGTGATTAATGACGAAGACCGTACGATTCTTGGCAATCCGAACCCGAACTGGTTCTTCTCCCTCTCCAACAACCTCTCTTACAAAGGATGGGAACTCTCCGTTTTCCTGCAAGGAGTGGCAGGCAACAAGATTTATAATGCCAACAACGTGGACAACGAAGGAATGGCTGCCGCCTACAACCAGACCACAGCCGTACTGAACCGCTGGACAGGAGAAGGCACAAGCTACTCCATGCCGCGTGCCATCTGGGGCGACCCGAACCAGAACTGCCGCGTATCCGACCGATTTGTGGAAAACGGCTCGTATCTCCGTCTGAAAAATATCACCCTTTCGTATACACTGCCTAAAAAGTGGTTGCAAAAGATTCAACTGGAAAACGCCCGTATCTCCTTCTCTTGCGAGAATGTGGCGACTATCACCGGATATTCGGGCTTCGACCCCGAGGTGGATGTCAACGGTATAGACAGCAGCCGTTACCCTATCTCGCGTACATTCAGTATGGGCTTGAACTTTAACTTTTAAATCAGGAGGAAGAAAATGAAAAAGAAACTGACTTTTATAATGATACTTGCCGTACTTGCCTTGACATCGTGCAGTGATTTTCTGGATAAGTACCCCAAATACGGTGTGGACCCCGAATCGGAAGTGACCAATGAGATTGCCGTAGCACTGACTACTGCCTGCTATAAGACGTTGCAGTCGTCCAATATGTATAATCAGCGCCTGTGGAGCCTCGACATCCTTGCCGGCAACAGCGAGGTAGGCGCCGGAGGAGGAACCGACGGACTGGAAACTGTTCAGGCATCTAACTTTATAGCGCAGAGCGACAACGGTTTTGCCCTGTACGTATGGCGTTCTCCGTGGGTAGGCATCGGACGTTGTAATATCGTGCTTTCCAATCTGCCTTCGGCTGCCATCTCCGATGAGATAAAAGACCGTTGCATGGGTGAGGCATATTTCCTGCGTGCTCATTACTACTATATTCTCGTCCGTCTTTATGGTGGCGTACCTTTGCGGTTACAGCCCTTTGAGCCGGGACAGTCGACGGATATTGCCCGCAATACGGTAGATGAAGTATATGCGCAGATTCTTTCGGACTGTAAGAATGCGGTGGATATGCTTCCCCCGAAGAGCAGTTACGGAGAAAGTGACAAGGGACGTGCCTGCAAAGAAGCGGCGATGGCTATGCTGGCAGATATTTACCTGACGCTGGCACCCAACCATCGGGACTATTACAGTGAAGTCGTTACGTTGTGCGACCAGATTACTGCGATGGGATATGATTTGTCTCAGTGCAAGTATGCCGATAATTTCGATGCTACGATCAATAACGGTGCGGAATCCCTTTTCGAAGTACAATACTCCGGCAGTACGGAATACGATTTCTGGGGAGGGGATAACCAGTCTTCCTGGCTGTCGACCTTCATGGGACCCCGTAACTCCGGCATGGTGGCAGGCGCTTACGGATGGAATCTGCCTACGGAAGAATTTATCAAAGAGTACGAAGCGGGCGATTTGCGCAAAGATGTGACCGTGTTATATCAAGGCTGTCCTGCTTTCGACGGCATGGAGTACAGACGTTCGTGGTCGAATACAGGTTACAACGTCCGGAAGTTCCTTGTGTCGAAGACCGTTTCGCCGGAATATAATACCAACCCGAATAACTTCGTGGTATATCGTTATGCGGATGTCCTGTTAAAGAAAGCGGAAGCCCTGAACGAACTGGGACATCCCGATCAGGCTGCCGCACCTCTGAATATCGTCCGTCAGCGTGCCGGACTGGCGGATGTACCGACTACCTTGAATCAGGAAACAATGCGGGAAAAGATTATTCACGAACGCCGGATGGAACTTGCTTTTGAGGGACATCGCTGGTTTGACATGATTCGCATCAATAATGGTAACTATGCGATTGAGTTCCTGAAATCCATCGGCAAGAATCAGGTGACGAAGGAACGCCTGCTGCTGCCCATCCCGCAGACAGAGATGGACTCTAACAATCTGATGACTCAGAATCCCGGTTATTAATTGCTTTTACAATCATTCATTTAGACAGATCATATGATGAAGAAATATATATATCAGATGCTGTGTTCTCTTTTCATCGGCGGAGCGATGGTTTCCTGCGCCGAGGACTATATGGAGACGGACAAGGGACATGATACGCT
>Ga0224745_1044_pt2 | contig 16668 bp, 11 predicted proteins | sample LIM_E_Vancomycin_3_FD_182075 | JGI IMG/M metagenome (GOLD analysis project Ga0224745, IMG submission 182075) | Enriched cells from gastrointestinal tract of the lab mouse from Pacific Northwest National Laboratory (PNNL), Richland, Washington... | ecosystem: Host-associated > Mammals > Digestive...
GACGATAGCAAGAGGCATTATAGTGCATCTTATCTGCATGACCAAGGATATCAAAACCTCCCAGCTCGACCATACGGAGCAGATTCTTATAATAAAGGTGAACAACGTAATCGAGATCACCTTCAAAATGCGCATCTATCAATTGACGGAATATATCGGCAGGGGTATCGATATCCACGACTTTGCCCTGCGGAGAATAGAGCATATGCACAGAACCAATCCGATAATCGAGCGGCAATTCCTGAAAACGAGGGATAGCGGGATGGCTCTCTTCATTCAGATAGTCTATTTCGAGTCCGATGGCAAGCTCTATTTTATCGGCATATTTCTCCTTCAGACGAGCAAATTCGGAAAGGTAATGACGATAGCAAGAGGCATTATAGTGCATCTTATCTGCATGACCAAGGATATCAAAACCTCCCAGCTCGACCATACGGAGCAGATTCTTATAATAAAGGTGAACAACGTAATCGAGATCACCTTCAAAATGCGCATCTATCAATTGACGGAATATATCGGCAGGGGTATCGATATCCACGACTTTGCCCTGCGGAGAATAGAGCATATGCACAGAACCAATCCGATAATCGAGCGGCAATTCCTGAAAACGAGGGATAGCGGGATGGCTCTCTTCATTCAGATAGTCTATTTCGAGTCCGATGGCAAGCTCTATTTTATCGGCATATTTCTCCTTCAGACGAGCAAATTCGGAAAGGTAATCATCCATCCGGTCCCACTCCATCGTCCATGCTGTAGAAAATGGCAGAGGAGCGTGAGAAGAAATGCCATAAGAAGAAAAGCCTTCACTAATGGCAAAACGGATAAAATCTTCCATATTAGCTCGTCCGTCACAATATAAGCAGTGACTATGGTAATTGGTCAGGTTTGTCATATCGGTCTATGTTATTTCGGTTATTATCAGGTTGTTTCAGTTATTACAGTTTCTTTCCGTTCAGATTCATGTCAGCCTTCTATCTCGCTCAGTTCCAGCCAGCGCATGGTCTTTTCGTCAATCAGATCATTCACTTCGGGCAGACGTTTCGACTTTTCAGTCAGTTCGTCTACAGAAAGCATTCCGCTGCAAAGCAGTTCTTCAATCTGTGCCTTCTCCGCTTCCAGTTCCGCTATTTCTTTTTCCAGTTGTTCGAACTCACGCTTTTCCTTGAAGCTCATTTTCCGCTTATCGTTCAGACGGACACGGGCGGTCTTCTCTTCCTGCGGCTTTTCCGCTTCCTTTTCTTTCTGTGCCTTGGCTTCTTTCCAGTCACGGTAATCGCTATAGTTTCCGGGGAAGTCACGGATATCTCCCTGTCCGTTGAATACCATCAGATGGTCTACTACCTTATCCATAAAGTAGCGGTCGTGGGAAACGACTATGACACAGCCCTTGAAGTTCTGCAGATACTCTTCGAGCACATTCAGAGTGATGATGTCCAGGTCGTTGGTAGGCTCATCGAGCACGAGGAAGTTGGGATTACGCATCAGCACCGTGCACAGGTAAAGGCGGCGGCGCTCTCCCCCACTCAGTTTATAGACATAGCTATGCTGCGTTTCGGGAGTAAACAGGAAATGCTGCAGGAATTGCGAAGCCGTCAGCTTCTTTCCATTCCCCAGTTCGATCACTTCGGCTATATCCTGCACGACATCAATCACCTTCATTTGTTCGTCGAACTGGAGACCGTCCTGCGAGTAATAGCCGAAACGGACAGTTTCGCCCACATCCACCGTTCCGCTGTCGGGTTTGACCTGTCCCATCAATATTTTGATAAAAGTAGATTTACCCGTTCCGTTATTTCCTACAATTCCCATCTTCTCGTAACGGGCAAAGATATAGGAAAAATCATCCAGAATCTTCAGGTCGCCGTAGCTCTTGAACAGATGATCGGCTTCGAATATCTTGCTTCCGATATAAGAGGCCTTTACTTCCAGTTTTACGTTGTCATTGTTGAAACGTTGCTTGGCAACCTTCTCCAGTTCATAGAAGGCATCTTCACGGTATCGGGCTTTGTGTCCGCGTGCCTGCGGCATCCGGCGCATCCAGTCGAGTTCCGTACGATAGAGGTTGTTGGCACGTTCTATTTCCACGCTTTTAGCTTCGATGCGTTCCTGACGTTTCTCCAGATAATAGCTGTAGTTACCTTTATATTGATAAATCTGCTGATTGTCAATTTCGATAATCTCCGAGCAGACACGGTCGAGGAAATAACGGTCGTGCGTCACCATCAGCAGGCTCAGGTTGGTGCGACGCAGGTAGTCTTCCAACCATTCGGTCATGTCCAGGTCCAGATGGTTGGTAGGCTCATCGAGAATCAGCAAATCCGGTTCGGTGATCAGGGCGTTGGCTAAGGCTACACGTTTCAGCTGTCCGCCGGAAAGCTGCTTCACCTGCTGGTCAAAGTTACGGATTTTCAGTTGGGACAGAATTTGCTTGGCTTTCTGCTCATATTCCCATGCTTTCTCCTGGTCCATGCGTGCCAAGAGGTCTTCCAGTCCCGGATGCCCTTCGGTTTCCATACATCGTTCGTACTCTTTAATCAGTTCGACGGTGCTGTTGCCGTGATGGAAACAGGCTTCGAGAACGGTCAGTTCTTCGGGATACTGCGGGTCTTGTTCCAGATAATCCACACGAAGGTCACGGCGGAAGACGATGTTTCCGCTGTCATACCCTTCTTTTCCGGCGATGATATTCAGTAAGGTTGTTTTTCCGCTGCCGTTCTTGGCGATTAATCCGACGCGTTGCCCCTCGGCAATGCCAAAAGATATATTTTCAAAAAGAACCAAGTCGCCGAAGGACTTGGTCAGGTTGTCTACTTGTAAATAAGGTACTGCCACGTAATTTAGTGATTAGCTGGTTCGTGATTTAGTGATGATCGATTGCCGATTGATATGCTTCGGCAATGTTGCAGGGTTGGCCGGCCTTAACTTTGCTCCATGCGATTTTCATCGGGTCGATGGTCCGGCCTTGGTATTCGAGTACGGGGACTTCCCGATTGCCGTCAATCAAGGTTTTCCACTCCATGCCTTCCACTTCGTTAGTCAGAATCGCGCATACCGTTATACCGATGGCGAGCCATTCATCTTTCTTCTTGGGGCTGATCTTACCGCTGTCTATCACTTGCTGAATCTTCTCCAAGTCCTCTTCCACTCCCTGAAAGTCTTTTTTGAGTTCCTGTTTGACGGTAGATACTACCCACTCGTAGCCTTCATTGATCTGATAGATTTCCGATAGGCGGACGGGAATCAGTTCTGCGGGATATTTCTCGCCTTCCTTGCGGGCTTCCAGTGTAGCGATGACCTCTTCCGCTTCCTTGGTGCTTCCGCCTTTGGGTACGGTGAAAGAACATTCAAAAGCGATATTGCCGGTTCCTGTTATCCACAGGTGAGAAGTATAATAAGTGCCCTCTTCCTGAAACATTTCTTTACTGTAGGCACAGTCCCATGTACCGATTTTCACCAATGAAGCCGAATCGTTTTCTTTCAGTTCCTGACGGATGGCATCTTTACCGTATGAGGCGTTGCCTTTAAAAGCTGATATACGAAAGTTGCCCGTCCATACATCGGGGTTATAGAAAAGAAAAGAGCCTTCGCCATCTTCAAACTCGTTCCAGTCCGACGGATAATTCATCGAAAACCATGCTCCGGGGGAGATAAATTTCTTGCCTTGCATCCTTTTTCATTAAATGATTACTTGGGCAAAAATACGAATTAAAAATGAATTTCACTTTCCTATCGGCTGTATTTTCCTCCGTACTTCTTTGGAAATCTCCAGAAACATATAGTTCAGCTTTCCGGAATGGATGCCTGCTTCATTGTCTTTGTACTTTTTGTTGGCGTACTGTTTGGATTTCTCGAAAGTGAGCAGTGACATTTCGTTCTGCGATTTGCCGACCATGGTAGAGTCCAGTTGTTCATCCGGGAAGAAGTCGTCGAGGTCTACATCACCAATCATCGTCGTTTCGAGGAAGTTCATGTCCTTATGGGAGTTGTCGGTGTAATATCCTACGAACATATGCCCCGGTGTACGTACCAGTATCGGTTCGATATTGATAGCCCGAAGGAGCGAAGCGAACAGTACGCTGCCGTCCACACAGTTGATCTGCGACGATTCCAGCGCATCGTCAAAGGTGCGGACACGTTGCGAGAAAACGACATTGCTCGAAAGGCTCGTATTGGATACGGAACTGTAGCGGAACTTACGTTTCTGTAAGATGTTCCAAAGTGCGTACACCTGCTTGTCTACCGCACCTTTGGCCGTGCTCTGGTAGCCCAGGAAACGATTCACGATGCGGGTATTCAGCGCTTCACGAAGCAGCTGGTCGATCATCGGATTCTCTTCGTTGACGTATGCGGCAAAAAAGATACTGGTATCGTAAAACTTCGTCCCGTTCGCCACATAACCCAACAGGCATTCATTGACGCTACGCACCGAAAACGTACGTACCCGTTGTCCCAAGTCTTTCCCGTTCATCTCCACTTTTACGGCTACGCTCACCGGTTCCGCCTGTGCGTTATTCTTCAGTGCCTCGTAATTCCAGATGATATCGGGATAAATAGTATATTCCGTCCTCGGCTTGTTCAGCACAAATTCCGACACGGAACGGGAAAAGAAAGGGGTCTCGGCAACCTCTATCCGCACCCGGCTATAAGCAGTCCTTGACTTCACCCGAACGGCGATGCACGATTTCGGATTTCCGAGACAGGTAGAATCCGAAGGAGTAATCACCTGCGCGTCCGTAGTGGCTACCGACAGGATGGCCGACGGAAAGATATTTCCTCCCAGATCGTCTACGATCTCAAAGCCGGAATTAAAAGAAGTATATTTAAAGACGGAGATTCCCCCGATAAGAAGAAGCAGTACAATCACCCCTCCTACCACTTCGCGTCTATATCGTTTCAAGTCTATTTTTATCATGATCTGCAAACTGTGTATTTATTATCCTATCGCTACACAAAGATAACAAATAACAGACGGTTTTTCCTCGCATATCCCATAAAAACTTTCAAATATCATCCCGATGCCCGCATTCAGCGGAATGTAATACGATTGTAATATTTGTTTCATCCGCCCGTAACAAAGTCTTCTCATCTTTGTCCCGAAATAAAAAAAAGCTTAACTTTGTCATATCACATTAATACATATATCATATGAACGATTACCGTATTTTAGTTGTCGACGATGAAGAAGACCTCTGTGAGATTCTGAAATTCAATCTTGAAAACGAAGGTTATGAAGTGGATACCGCCAACTCCGCCGAAGAGGCTCTGAAGATGGATATCAGCAGTTACCACCTGATTCTTCTGGACGTGATGATGGGGGAAATCTCCGGTTTCAAGATGGCAAACATGCTGAAGAAAGACAAGAAAACAGCCAGAGTGCCCATCATCTTCATCACAGCCAAAGATACCGAAAACGATACTGTAACAGGCTTCAATCTGGGAGCGGACGATTATATCTCCAAGCCTTTCTCCCTGCGCGAAGTGATCGCCCGTGTGAAAGCCGTACTGAGGCGTACCGCCACGATGGAGACGGAAAAGGCGCCCGAACGCCTGACTTACCAGTCACTCGTGATCGACATCACCAAGAAGAAGGTAAGCATAGATGACGAAGAAGTGCAGTTGACGAAGAAAGAATTTGAAATACTGCTTCTGCTGGTGCAGAACAAAGGACGCGTCTTCTCCCGTGAAGACATTCTGGCACGCATCTGGAGCGACGAAGTATACGTACTCGATCGTACCATTGATGTGAATATCACCCGTTTACGGAAGAAAATTGGCGAATATGGCAAGTGCATCGTTACCCGCCTGGGATACGGATACTGCTTTGAAGCCGAATAATCAAGAAGTATGAATCTACCTGTCAAGCAAAAACATTTCCTCTCTTTCAGCCGGAAGTTATTCCTTTCGGTGATCTCGCTGTTTCTGGTATTTGCCTTTTGTTTCATCGCCTACCAGTATCAACGCGAAAGAGAATATAAAGTCGAGTTACTCAACACACAGCTCCAGAACTATAACAGCCGCTTGTACGAACGGCTGAACAGTAATCCCGCCATCGAAGAAACGACTGAAAAGTATATCCGCGACCACGCATTGGAGGACTTGCGCGTCACACTGATCGACTTGCAGGGAAATGTGATCTATGACAGTTATCAGACTACCGACCAGCAACTGGAGAACCATCTCAACCGCCCCGAAGTTCAGAAAGCCTTGAAAGACGGAACCGGTTTTGACGTACGCCGCACCTCGGAGACCACCGGGCTACCGTATTTCTATTCGGCAACCCGCTACGGAGATTATATCATCCGCTCGGCACTGCCATATAATGTAAGCCTCATCAATAATCTGCAGGCAGACCCGCATTACTTATGGTTTACGGTCATTGTGTCGCTGTTGCTCATGGTGATCTTCTACAAATTCACCAACAAACTGGGAACCTCTATCAGCCAGCTCCGCGAGTTTGCCATGCGTGCAGACCGTAACGAACCGATAGAGATGGCGATGCAGTCCGCTTTTCCGCATAATGAGCTGGGAGAGATTTCGCAGCACATCATCCAGATATACAAGCGTCTGCACGAAACGAAAGAGGCACTCTACATCGAACGCGAGAAACTGATTACCCATCTTCAGATTTCGCATGAAGGGCTGGGCATATTCACCAAAGACAAAAAAGAGATTCTGGTCAACAACCTCTTTACTCAATACAGTAACCTGATTTCGGACTCTAACCTGGAAACGACAGAGGAAGTATTCGCCATCAGCGAACTGAAAGACATCATTCATTTCATCAACAAGAACCAGCAGCAACGCTCGCGGGGAAAAGACGAAAAGCGTATGTCCGTCACAATCAACAAAAACGGACGCACCTTTATCGTGGAATGTATCATCTTTCAGGACGCCAGCTTCGAGATTTCGATCAATGACGTCACGCAGGAAGAAGAGCAGGTACGTCTGAAGCGCCAATTAACCCAGAACATTGCCCATGAACTGAAAACTCCCGTAAGCAGTATCCAAGGTTATCTGGAAACGATTGTCAATAACGAGAATATCTCACGTGACAAGATAAATACGTTCCTCGAACGGTGCTACGCACAAAGCAATCGCCTCAGCCGGCTGCTACGCGACATATCCGTACTGACCCGCATGGACGAAGCCGCCAACATGATAGACATGGAACGGGTAGACATCAGCGTACTGGTAGGGAACATCATCAATGAAGTTTCTCTGGAACTGGAAGAAAAGCACATTAGCATCGTGGATTCACTAAAGAAGGGTATCCAGATCAAAGGCAATTACTCTCTGCTCTACTCCATTTTCCGTAACCTGATGGACAATGCCATCGCATACGCCGGAACCAATATTCAGATAAACATCAACTGTTTCCGTGAAGATGAGAATTACTATTATTTCAGCTTCGCAGATACGGGCATCGGTGTCTCTCCGGAACATCTGAACCGCCTTTTCGAACGTTTCTATCGGGTGGACAAAGGGCGTTCACGCAAACTCGGCGGAACCGGTTTAGGGCTTGCCATCGTAAAGAATGCCGTCATCATCCACGGAGGAAACATTTCTGCCAAGAATAATCAAGGCGGCGGACTGGAATTTGTCTTCACGCTGGCGAAAGAGAAATAAACAGCTTGGTTTTTCTTTATTCACAGTGCAGTCAAACAATCAGCCACTCTCCCAGATTCCGTTTCGCGGCATCAAAGGACACACCGACTTTCACCAGTCGCCTGCCATCCACAGTGTAGGGCAAAAGGTAACCTTTTTCATCAATCTGCTTCAGAGCGTCTTCGGCGGTGCCGGTGAGTTTAAATTCGAACACATAGATGTAGTCCGCAGTCTTTACTACTGCGTCGGCACGACCGATAGCGGTACGGACTTCCGCTTGCGTGAATTGCCCCATGAGTTTGAAGACGAGATAGAATACAACTTGATAATGACGTTCCGTTTTCTCATTCAGTTCGTAAGGAAAATCGGCGAAGAAACAGGACAGACGAGTGAGGAAAGCTTCCGTTTCGCCCGTTTCCAGTTCATGCACAAATTTCCCGATATAAAAGGTGGTATCGGTGGATGCGACAGGAGTATAGAAAGGGGCGACAAAATTGAGGAAACCATATTTCACCTCTTCGTTAGGAAACCCCAGCGTATATGTACGAAAACGTTGGTCGAACGACTTTATAGTCAGGTATCCGCTTTGATAAATCATCGGAACAGGATTGGAGATATTCGCCCTGTCGTCACTCAATGAAGCAGAAGAGACTTCAATACCGTCCAATTCGCGAAGGTCAAAATTTGTCTTCTTTAGGATCTCTACCAGAAAAGTAGGCGTTCCGCTGGCAAACCAATAGTCACCGAAACGCGACTTAGCAAGGGCATTGAGCACACTGAAAGGATTGAACATGGGAGTAAATCCTTTCTCAGGAGTGAAGCGGTAACCGTCATACTGGCGGGTGAGTTGCTCTACGGCTTCGTCATAATTGGTTTCAGCCTGGAGAGCCAGTTCTTGCAATTCAGGTACAAAAACGGTTTCGATTTCCGTACGTGTCATGCCGCAAAGGGTGTTGTACTCAAGGTCGAAGCTGATATCATTCAACTGGTTAAGCGTGCTGAAAATGCCCATCTGCGCAAACTTCGTTACTCCGGTGATAAAGACAAACTGAAGATAAGGGTCAGCATCTTTGAGTACAGTATAGAAAGCGGTCAGCGTTTTACAGAAGTCTTCTTGCAAATCAGGTTTATCGAATGTCTGAAGCATGGGTTTGTCATATTCGTCTACGAGTACGACCACACGGCGTCCGGTCTGTTCGTATGCACGTCGGATAATGGTAATGAAGCGTCCGGAGTAGGTCATTGTGCCTTTATCTACTCCATACATCTCTTCCCAACTTTCCAGTTGCAGTTCAAGCATTCTTTCCAATCGTTCCCTACTGTCATATTTCTCAGCATTCAAGCTTAGGTGCAACACCGGGTATTCGAACCAGTTCTGCTCCAATTTCTCGATAGCGAGTCCTTCGAAAAGTTCTTTCTTCCCCTTGAAATAAGCTTCAAGCGTGGAAAGCAACAGGCTCTTCCCGAAACGCCGGGGACGACTGAGGAAATAAGGCTTCCCTTTCGTTACGAGACGATAGACCAGTTCTGTTTTATCGACATAAAGATATCCTTCCGAGCGAAGAAATTCGAAACTTTGTATCCCTATCGGGAGCTTACGGAGCGTTTTAACAGGTGCGTTCATATCAGCTTTTATTAAAAAATAACCAATGCTACGGGCAAAGATAACAAATTCGATGCAGATTCCACCCGAAGGGAAGAGATTATTTAGCCCTATTCACACAAAGTCGGCTGTATCGATAAAAAATACGAAGCCGCATATCCAGTTTTCAAAACTTACCGGAATATCGGTATGTTTTTTCACATAGTTTTCATACCTTTGCTTCCGAAAGTAAGTTTAAACCAACCAATTGTCATGAAAACAAACATAAGCCTTATACTCATTCTGTGCCTTCTTCTTGGCGCCTGTAAAAACGGGAATGCTTCAAGTCAAAGCAAAAGCGAAACACCGCAAGATACCATTAAGGCTATTAAGATGCCCGCCATCCCGCAAATGATGACAGCACCGGAACAACGGGCCGACTTTCTGGCCAAGCATTATTGGGACAATGTAAACTTTGCCGACACCAACTATATCCACCATCCGGAAGTAACGGAACAAGCGTGGGCAGATTATTGCGACTTGCTGAACCACGTACCGCTTGAAACAGCCCAACAAGCCATGCGCAATGTAATCGACCGGACCAATGTGGACAAGAAGGTGTTTACATATATCACCGACCTGGCAGACAAGTATCTGTATGATCCCAACTCCCCCATGCGCAACGAAGAATTTTATATACCGGTACTGGAAGCAATGATAGCCTCTCCTGTATTGAACGAAACAGAGAAGATACGTCCCCAGGCCCGTCTTAAGCTGGCTCAGAAAAATCGTATCGGAACCAAAGCGCTCAACTTCACTTATACCCTGGCCTCCGGAGCACAAGGTTCATTATATCAGTTGAAAGCGGAATATCTTCTGTTATTTATCAATAACCCCGGCTGTCAGGCATGCACAGAAACCATAGAAGGTCTGAAAAACGCTCCCATCATCAACCAGCTTTTACAGGAAAAGAAGTTGGTACTTCTCTCCATCTACCCCGATGAGGAACTGGACGAGTGGAAAAAGCATCTGAGCGAATTTCCCAATGAATGGATTAACGGATATGACAAGAAGTTCACTATCAAAGAAGAACAGGTCTATGACTTAAAGGCTATCCCGACTCTATATCTGTTGGATAAAGACAAGACTGTATTGCTTAAAGATGCCACTGCACCAGCCATTGAAGCATATCTAATGCAGCATCAATAGTTAACATGTAGTTCCAATATCAGTTCCAACCGTTGAAACAAAATGTTTCTGCCGCTCGGAACTAAAGTTTCATCGGCTTGAAACCAAAGTTTCTTCAGTTTGAAACTAAAGTTTCCTCTGCTTGAAACTAGAGTTTCATCCGCTTGAAACCGTTGGTTTCAACGCTTTGGAACTTTCTAAAGCAACTATCAATTAGAGTAACTTGACTGCATGACCGGAGTAACCCAACCGCATTAGTTGCTCCAATTCACCCGTTCTTTCAAGAAGCATTAACTCATTTATTGGCTACTAATAGATGAGTTATCAGCCTTTAATACCTGATTTCTCAATTATTAATAGTTGATATGTCAATCTTTAATAGTTGACGTATCAGACGTTAACATCCTACAAATCAACCTACAACACTACAAAACGTCACACAATTCGATGCACCGGAGTGAGAGCAACCATTTGCTCTCATACCTGCCACCACACTTGCTACCACGCTTGAAACAGCGATGAATAAAGGGATACGCAGGAATTGTTAGAGCATGAGAGCAAAACTGCTGTTATTTTCTTTTTGGTAGAAACAAATAAACTATATATCTTTGTCCCCGCATTGGTTTGCGACTCTCATCACGAGGGAAGCGATTAAAAGGGAATCAGGTGTAAATCCTGAACAGTCCCGCTGCTGTAAGTTCCATAGATATGTTGCGAGCAATCTACTCAAAGCCACTGGAAAGAAAATTCCGGGAAGGCGCCCGCAACAGGAATAAGTCAGAAGACCTGCCATGTAAAATCCGTTTCACTGCTTTCGAGGAAAAAGCGTTGAATCTAATGACCCGGACATCCGTCTATCATTTCATTCATCACTCTGATTCAGAGAAAGTATGTACAAACTAATAGACTCTGCCAAGTTTATTATGTGTGTCCGGTCGAAGCGATTTCGCCCGGACACTTTGATGGACATATTTTATTTACTTAATATACAAAACATGAATTGTAAAAAGCTATTCAAAACGTTATTATTTATAATAACAGCGTTCGTTATTGTGTCTTGCTCGAAAGACGATTGTGACCTGGACCACATTGACAAACTACAAGGATTGCCAGCTCTGAAAGCCGGCACTTTCCCCGAAGAGGATTTGACACTCAATGTCGGAGAACAATATGTATATGCCCCTAAGGCAAGTAGTCCGCTGGATATATACTATCAATGGTATCAGAATGGAGAAGATATGTCGACCGCCCCTTCATTCACATTCAACGCCGAACATCCCGGCCGTTCCAAAGTTATTTTAGAACTCAGCAATGACTTGGGAAAAGTGACATTAGAAAATAAAGTGATGGTTCCGGGAGCGGATTACTCCAAAGGATGTCTGATTATCAATGAGGGATGGTTCGGACACGGATCCGGAAGTATTTCATTCTATAATTATGAGAAGAACAGCATTGAACACTGGTGCTATAAGAATCAGAATTTCGGAGATGTGCTGGGAGTTACCTCACAATCGGCTACTTTGTGGAATGGGAAGTTGTATGTCTGTTCAAAAGAAGATAATCAGTTGGTGGTGATGGACCCTAAAACTCTGTATGCTGAAAATAGCTGTGGCAAACTAGCTAATTATCAAGCTTATGAGTTTATCGGTTTGAATGACGATTATGGAATAATTACTCATGGAGGATATTTCAGCCGTATCAATTTAAAAACGTTTGAAACAATTACACTGGTGTCGGTAGGAAATACGTATACCGGAACAGGTAGCGGAATCGCTTATAACGGAAAACTCATATTAAATGTGAACTCCTCCGGGTGGGGAAGTCCTAAAGTGTATACCATAGACATTGCAGAATTATGTTCACCCGATCTCAAGCCTACAGACAAAGTCGCATTCCAGGAATTAGATATTGCAACCTATGGTGGTACTCGCTTTGTACAATGTAAAGATGGAAATATCTATACTGTAGAAACGACCAAAGACGGTAAAAACAATCTGGTAAGAATCAATGCTGATTTTTCTCTGGAAAAGGTTGCAATGCGTGACGATTATTCTCCCTCCTCGTTCGGTGCTTACAGAGAAGCCAGTTTCTGCGGAACTCCTGAAGGAATATTCTACTACATCGCAGGAGGAAAGATATACAAAGCCACTTTTGACAATCCCACCCCTGAGGAGACACTGACCGAATACACCAAAGAAGGTTACGGATTCTATGGCGCAGGCATCCGCGTCAATCCAAAGACCAACGAATTACTGGCCATGTACCTGACCGGAGACTATCAGAAAAATCTTCTGGTAAGATTCAACGCCGCCACAGGAGAAAAGATATCAGAAATAGCATACGATGGCTATTATTTCCCGGCTACATTCATTTTTAACTAATAACAAGACTCTGAAACAAGATGAATAAACTATATACCACTTTATTAATAGCCTGCCTTGCAGCAGGTTTTACCGCCTGTAACGACGACGATTGCGAAGATTTGCACCTCGGCAATCTGGCACATTATCCGAACGTACTGAAAGGAACTTTCCCGACAGAAAGCCAAGTGTTGGAATTAGGAGAAACGTTGGAGATTACTCCGGAACTGCTTAATCCGGAAGGAGCCACCTATTCATGGCTGGTCAATGGAAAAGAGTATTCTACCGAACCGACCTTTAGTTACAAAATAGACAATCCATGTCGCGCGGACCTGACATGTATCATCAAGAATAAATACGGAAAAGTAGAAATGAGCACAAGTTTCAGCTCTAACCACAACTTTTCCAAAGGATTCTTCTACGTAGCAGACGGAACATTCAATTTCTATGATACCGAAAAGAAAACTGCTTATCAAGATTGTTATGCTTCTTTAAATGCAGGAAAAACTTTGGGAATTGGTAACTACGACTCTGCAAATATCATTCACAGCAACGGAAAGTTCTATCTGCTTGTGGGCACCAGCACATCGAACCGAGATCATTTCTACATTGTCGACGCCAAGACTCTTTATTACGAAAACTCCGCTGTAGTAGGCGCAAACCTAAGCGGTCTGACCATTCTGAACGAACAATATGGATTAGTGACAGGAGATGGCATACGTCGTATTGACCTAAAATCACTTAACAATGTCAGGATCAAGAATGAGCGTCTGCTTTGTTTCTATAATAGCATAATCTACAATGGCAAAGTGCTGAGCAATGACACTTATAAAGATGAGTCCAAAGTGAAGTATTACGATGTAAACGAGCTAATCGCAGCTAAAGAAGGAGAAGCTCCTGCCGTTACAGAGCTAGATATCATTCAAAAACAGAAAATCAATTTTGTACTGGCTAAAGACGGTAATGTTTATACTCTTGAATCGGCTGATAACGGATGTAATATCGTAAAAATAAAGAATGACTTTACTTTAGAAAAAGTCTTTGCAAACTTCCAGCCGGCCAAGGGACCGTATCATTCAAGTCCGACCATAGGCATGGTAGCATCCGAAACAGAGAATATTATTTATCTGGTATCGACCGACGGAGCTATATATAAATATATATTAGGCGATTCAGACTCTCTCAAAGCACCTTTCATTGCCGCAGAATCAGGAGTTTCAATTACTGCTCCATTGCAGCTGAACCAACAAAGCGGAGAACTCTATGTAACTTATACCGAAGAACTGAAAGATGAATCTAAAATCGTCGTTTACAGCAAAGATGGAAAAGTTCTCCACACAGTAGACTGTGGTGAGAGCGTTCCTTCACAAATATTATTCAATAACTAAACTAACATAGAAAAATGAAAAGATATTGGTATCTGATGGCTATAGCAGCCACTCTTTTGGCTTCCTGCAACAAAGATGAGGAAGAAACGGAAATTCAAGGATTCAAAGTGCTGGAATATCGTCCGGCACCAGGGCAGTTTATCAATGAAGGCTTCGACTGCCAGACAATGGAAGAAGCAAACGCTTATGCAGAAGAGCGCTTCAACAAGAAACTCTACGTCTCACTGGGATCTTTCGGCGGATACATCACCGTTAAAATGCCGAAAGAAATAAAGAACCGCAAAGGATACGACTTCGGTATTATCGGCAATCCCTTCTCCGGAAGTTCCGAACCGGGCATCGTATGGGTATCCGAAGACGCTAATGGCAACGGAAAAGCAGACGACGTATGGTACGAGCTGAAAGGAAGTGACGAACCGGAACGCGACTATTCCGTCACTTACCACAGACCGGATGCAGCCGGAGATATCCCTTGGGAAGACAGTAAAGGAGAAAGCGGAGTCATCAAGTATCTCCCTCAATATCACGATCAGATGTATTATCCGAACTGGATTAAAGAGGACTCCTATACATTGAAAGGAAGTATGCTCGAAGCACGGACAGAGCAAGAAGGCGGAATATGGAAAAACAAGGATTTCGGAAAAGGATATGCCGACAACTGGGGAAGCGACATGGCAAAGGATGACAACGGCAACTACCGGTATAATCAGTTTGACCTGGATGACGCCGTTGACCAGAATGGCAATCCTGTAACGCTGGAACGTATTCATTTTGTGAAAGTACAGAGTGCCATTTTGAAGAATGTCGAGTCGATAGGTGAAGTGTCAACCGAGGTGGTTGGATTCAAAGCTTTTTAAAAAGCTGTTCAAAGTCATGGATTTACCTTCGCTCCTCTCTTGCAAAAGACAAATAAACTATCTATCTTTGTCGCGCATTGGTTTGCAACTCTCATGCACGAGGGAAGCAATTAAAAGGGAATCAGGTGAAAGTCCTGAACAGTCCCGCTGCTGTAAGTTCATTTTTTGGTTGCGAGCAATCGACTTTATAGCCACTGGAAAGCAAATTCCGGGAAGGCGTTCGCAACAGGAACAAGTCAGAAGACCTACCATGCAAACTCGTTTCACTGCTTTCGAGGAAAAAGCGATGAGTCTAATGAACCGGACAATCCGTCCATCATTTCATTCACCATTCTGATTCAGAGAAAGTGTGTACTAATTAATAAACTCTGCCAAGTTTATTATGATGTCCGGTCGAAGTGAGTTCGCCCGGACATCTTTTTACATTATGAACAGACTGAAAGAAAACAATGAGAAGGAATACTTTTATTAAAAAGATGAGCGTACTACTCTGCTGTCAGGCTTTGTCCTTATCCCTTTTTGCCCAACAACAAAAAGTGGATACAGCACATATCTACTCCATCCCCGAAATCATGGTATCCGACCCTTATCAGACGCGTGAAGTCCGTTCAGCCTCTCCTCTGCAGGTTTTCAATAAGGAAGAATTAAAGAATCTGCAGGCACTGCAGGTATCGGATGCGGTAAAACATTTCGCAGGAGTTACCGTGAAGGACTATGGAGGTATCGGAGGATTAAAAACCGTCTCCATCCGAAGTCTCGGGGCACAGCACACCGCTGTTTCCTATGACGGCATCACCGTCAGCGACTGCCAGACCGGACAAGTAGACATAGGACGTTTCTCCTTAAACAACGTAGACCGCCTTTCGCTCAACAACGGACAAAGCGACAACATCTTCCAGCCTGCCCGTTTTTTTGCTTCTGCCGGTATACTGAACATACAGACACTGACTCCGCATTTCAAAGAAGACAAGCCGACTAATATAGCCGCCGAATTTAAGACCGGTTCATGGGGATTAGTAAACCCTTCCCTTTTTCTGGAACAACAACTCAACAAAAAATGGAGCATGACCGCCAACGGCGAATGGATGTCTTCGGACGGGCATTATCCATTTACCCTGCGTTATGGGAATGATGCCGATGTTCAGGTCAGTAAAGAGAAGCGCCGGAATACGGATGTAGAAAACCTTCGGGCTGACCGTGAAGGACTATGGAGGTATCGGAGGATTAAAAACCGTCTCCATCCGAAGTCTCGGGGCACAGCACACCGCTGTTTCCTATGACGGCATCACCGTCAGCGACTGCCAGACCGGACAAGTAGACATAGGACGTTTCTCCTTAAACAACGTAGACCGCCTTTCGCTCAACAACGGACAAAGCGACAACATCTTCCAGCCTGCCCGTTTTTTTGCTTCTGCCGGTATACTGAACATACAGACACTGACTCCGCATTTCAAAGAAGACAAGCCGACTAATATAGCCGCCGAATTTAAGACCGGTTCATGGGGATTAGTAAACCCTTCCCTTTTTCTGGAACAACAACTCAACAAAAAATGGAGCATGACCGCCAACGGCGAATGGATGTCTTCGGACGGGCATTATCCATTTACCCTGCGTTATGGGAATGATGCCGATGTTCAGGTCAGTAAAGAGAAGCGCCGGAATACGGATGTAGAAAACCTTCGGGCTGA
>Ga0224745_1056_pt2 | contig 16248 bp, 8 predicted proteins | sample LIM_E_Vancomycin_3_FD_182075 | JGI IMG/M metagenome (GOLD analysis project Ga0224745, IMG submission 182075) | Enriched cells from gastrointestinal tract of the lab mouse from Pacific Northwest National Laboratory (PNNL), Richland, Washington... | ecosystem: Host-associated > Mammals > Digestive...
CTTCTTTCGGAGTGTAGGCATAGATGGGGTGGTGACCAGCCACGATGATCCAGTCTTCCTTGGCGCTTGCCAGCACAGATTCCAGCCATAACAGCTGTTTGCTGATGTCCTGCTTGTAGGCATCCGGATATTTATCGCTTTCGTTGCGGTATTTATCAATCAGCGGAGTGGTGTCTATCCAGACGATGCGGATAGTAGCTCCTTTTTCTTCGAATACCTTGGTGTAGTAACGGTCGGGCATCGACCAGCGGCGGCTGATGTTCGTGTAGTCCAGTACTGCCTGAGTGTTTCCGCGATATTCGTGGTTGCCTAAGATGGAGAACCAGTCGATCATCAGTTCGGGGTGGGAGTAGATAAGCTCGTAGTTGGTCATCCACAAAGGGTCGTTCACGCTGCGCACTCCGTCGAAGTGGTGAACGTCTCCGGTGGCTAATACAAATTCGGGGCCTATCTCTTCGCCCATTGTGCCCATCAGTTCGGCGATTGGCTTTTGGTCATAGTAGCCGTTGCGACCTAAATCATTGGCTACATAGAAGTTAAACTTCTTGTCAAAGATGGAATAATCCGTGAGCTGTGCGTGAGCGAATGTAAAGACGGAAAGAAAAAGAAGAATGAATAAGCTTTTTATCTTCATATTATATTGATTATTAGTTGTTTATAATTGCCGTTATTGAAAGACTGAAATTCTCTGTTCTTTTGGTTTTAAAGGAACGAGGCGTTGGTTTAAAACCAAGACCCCGTTCCTTTAAAACCAACGGGGCGTTCCATTCTTAGGAACGGAGGTTTTCGCTTTTCGCATTGTCAGAAGTTAACTTTTACGCCGGCATTAATCTTTACACCGTAGTACTCCGCCTGCATGGTGCGGTCTTTGGTTCCCTGATAGTAACGAAGAGCTTCTTTCGGAGTGTAGGCATAGATGGGGTGGTGACCAGCCACGATGATCCAGTCTTCCTTGGCGCTTGCCAGCACAGATTCCAGCCATAACAGCTGTTTGCTGATGTCCTGCTTGTAGGCATCCGGATATTTATCGCTTTCGTTGCGGTATTTATCAATCAGCGGAGTGGTGTCTATCCAGACGATGCGGATAGTAGCTCCTTTTTCTTCGAATACCTTGGTGTAGTAACGGTCGGGCATCGACCAGCGGCGGCTGATGTTCGTGTAGTCCAGTACTGCCTGAGTGTTTCCGCGATATTCGTGGTTGCCTAAGATGGAGAACCAGTCGATCATCAGTTCGGGGTGGGAGTAGATAAGCTCGTAGTTGGTCATCCACAAAGGGTCGTTCACGCTGCGCACTCCGTCGAAGTGGTGAACGTCTCCGGTGGCTAATACAAATTCGGGGCCTATCTCTTCGCCCATTGTGCCCATCAGTTCGGCGATTGGCTTTTGGTCATAGTAGCCGTTGCGACCTAAATCATTGGCTACATAGAAGTTAAACTTCTTGTCAAAGATGGAATAATCCGTGAGCTGTGCGTGAGCGAATGTAAAGACGGAAAGAAAAAGAAGAATGAATAAGCTTTTTATCTTCATATTATATTGATTATTAGTTGTTTATAATTGCCGTTATTGAAAGACTGAAATTCTCTGTTCTTTTGGTTTTAAAGGAACGAGGCGTTGGTTTAAAACCAAGACCCCGTTCCTTTAAAACCAACGGGGCGTTCCATTCTTAGGAACGGAGGTTTTCGCTTTTCGCATTGTCAGAAGTTAACTTTTACGCCGGCATTAATCTTTACACCGTAGTACTCCGCCTGCATGGTGCGGTCTTTGGTTCCCTGATAGTAACGAAGAGGCTGGTTCAGCAGGTTGGTGGCGTCTGCATAGAACGTGGTCTTTATCTTCTTGCCGAAGGTGTAGCTGGCGTTCAGGTCCATGTAGCTCACTGCGTCATAGTAACGGTCGAGGGCTGCCACTTCTCCCATTTCGTCGATGAAGCTCGAAGCGTAGTTGTAGGAGAAGCGTACGTTGAAGCCTTTCTTTTCGAAGTAAAGGGAAGCATTGGCTGTATGTTCGGGTGATCCTGGCAGGGACAGGTCTTTCTCGTTCTCACGACCTTCGAAGTTGAAGTTGTTCACTTGGGTGTGGGTGTAGGTGTACGTACCATAGAAACCGATACATTTCAGTGCGGGGGCGATGAAGCCGAAGTCGCGTTGATAGGCCAGTTCTACGCCCAGCAGGTCGGCGTCGCCGGCGTTTTTGGGTTGGGTGAACTTCTTGTATTCGTTGTTCTGATAGGTGTAGTCACCGATAACCTGATCGACGATAAAGTTATTGATCTTTTTGTAGAAAATACCTGCGCTGATCAGACCGACACTTTTGAAGTAGTAGTCTGCGCTGAGGTCGAGGTTGTAGGAGATGGTCGGGGTCAGGTCGGAGTTACCCATCACCAGTTCGTTGTCGCTGCGGTTGATGTTGACACAGGGGATCAATGCGGAGTATTTCGGGCGGCTCAGTGTCTCGGTGAACGAAGCGCGGAGCTTTAAATCGTCGTTCACATCATATTTGAACAAGAGGCTGGGGAGCCAGTTGACATAGCTGTTCTTATGGTTTCCGGTAGGTTCGAGAGTTTCTGTCTCGTCTTTGTCGTCGGCTACGTTCCAGTTCCAGCCGTTGTATTTGATGTGGGTGGCTTCCATGCGTAAGCCTGCCATCATTTTTATCTTCTTTCCCAAGTTCTGGTCGAAGCGGAAGAAGGCGGAAGTTACGTTCTCACGGGCGTGGTAGTTGCCGGAGGATTCTTCGAGTACCTGTTCGCCTTCCATACTGCTGAGGTCGAGTGAACCCAGGTATTCTTTGGATACGAAATCGGTCGCCTTATATTGGTCTCCCGGCATATATCCGTCACGAATCTGGCTGGTGAGGTTGTTCATGTAATCCTTGTCAAAAGCGTCCTTGTACGCATCTGCGTAATCATAGCAGAGGGTGTTGCGGTCTTTGGTCTTGGAGGCGTACTTTGCTCCGAACCGCAGGCTATTGCCATAGATACCGTTTGTCAGCGGAAGTTCGAAGTCGACTTTGAACTTCAGGTCTTTTTCGTAGATTTCCTGGTTGCTTTCGGTCAGTTCCTTCACTTTCCATTTGCCTCTTTCGCCGTCCGCTTCTCCGTTGTGCAGGTTGACGTCCGTAGTCACGTAAGGGAAACGGTCGCCGGCATCTACAACGGTAAAGCCGAGGAAGTCCCGTTTCAGGCTGAAGTATCTTTCGTTCGGACGGTCTTCGCTGGCACGGGCGTAGGAAGCTCCCCAGTTGACGGATAGTTTGCCGAACTGATGTTCACCGCTCAGACTGAGGTCCATTGTCTGTTGTAATTCCAGACGGGCATTTCTGTTGTCGGGTGTTCCTCCTTTTGTCTCGATCTGGGCGGATTGCTGCATATCTCCTTCGTCGTCTAGTCCTGTCTTATCCAAATCCTTATAGGTGACACGGTAGCGGTTTTCCCAGTCGTGGCGACGGTTGTAGATACCTTGCAGCGTCAGCCGGTGATTCGGGTTGATGTCGTAGTCGAAAGCCAGGGAGTAGCTTTGGCGTTCGCGCGTCACGTAGTACTGGCGTTTCTGCGCTTCCACCATGACTACTTCGCCTTTTTTGTTGACGTCATATTCAAACTCTACATCGTCCGATCCTGACGGAGCGTTCTGATAGGAGATGGCGGCCATCATTCCCAGTTTGTCATTGAAGAAACGGTCGCCGTAGGTAAATCCTAAGTTCAGCTGTGCTTTCTGGCTGATCCAGTTGTAGCCGGTTCCCGCTGTGGCGCTGAACATCCGTTTGTAAGGAGTGCTTTTCGTCACCAGATTGATGGAGCCGCCGATGGCATCTCCGTCCATATCCGAGGTAACGACTTTGTTCACTTCGATTGTCTGCACCATGTCGGCGGGGATAAGGTCGAGCTGGACATTACGGGTATCGCCTTCGGCAGAAGGGAGGCGGTTACCGTTGATGGTCACGGAACTGAGGTCGGCGGAAGTACCGCGGACTTGTCCGAAGCGGGCTTCTCCCTGATCGTATTGTACATTAATACCGTTGATACGTTTGAGGGCGTCGCCGATATTGGAATCGGGGAACTTTCCGACCTGATCGGCTGAAACGACATTGGTGATTCCGAGGTTGTTCTTTTGTGAGTTGATGGCGCGGCGTTGTCCCTGGAAGGCGCCGCCTACCACTACTTCCTGCAGTTCGAGCCCTTCATTGAGTACGACGTCCTTTTCGAGTGTCTTTCCTGCCGGAATAGTGATTTTCATTTCGACAGGAGAGTAGCCTACGTAGCTGACTTTCACGGTGTATGTGCCCGGTGTGAGATTGGCGAATGTATAATAACCGTTGACGTCGCTTGTCACTCCGGTATGTAGTTTTTCGATGTAGATGGAGGCTCCCGGAAGAATTTGCTTGGAAGTGTCTACTATGCGTCCGCGGATCGTACCCTGTCTGGCTACGTTTACTTTTTCCTCTGCAAAAGTATTTCCGCTTGTACTCATGATTAAAAGAGTCAAAGAGACTAATCTGAGAAATCGTTTCATAAATGTTAGCGTGCGTTAATTATTTGCTGCAAAAGTAGAGGTTTGACGTTTCTTGCTTTTTACAGTTGATTGAAGAACGCGTAACAAATATGCTACGATTGTGTTACGCAAGAAGGGCGCCCGCCTGCGGACACCCTTCGATACCTAACCCGATAAAAAGTTATCTTGAATGTATCTGAGATACGATCAATTCATTGGAATGTCGATACGTTCGCCCGTAACGGAAACGGCGCTTAACCGGAAACCATCTTTCCAGCGAACCGGAATGGTGAATGTATCTACAGACGAAGGGGCATTTTCGCCGCTGCAGATGAGGATGAATTTGCCGGTTTCATCTTTCACTTCGTACGTCACTACATTGGTCCAGTTCTTGATCGTGATGGTCTCACCGTTGTAAGTCACCGCATTGTCGCCGGAACCTACCGTAAATGTCTTGGGAGCATGAGTGGCATTCTCTCCTTTGATGATGGCGGGTTTCGTTTTATACAGTTCGTACGTGTTATCCGAGATGTATTCTAGAGCGACATCCGGACGGCTGCCTCCCAGTGCGTTCACTTTCTGTTTGAGAGCGTCTATCATGTCTTGTGTCACGGTCAGCTGCTTTTTCCCGTAGTCGTCCAGTTCTTTGTCTACCGGAGTCAGGAATCCCCATTTGGTGAAGAAGTCGAGTAAGTTCATACCGGAAATCTTGGAGCAGGCATATACAAAGTCGAGCTGAATTTCTCCGTGAGTCATTCCGGTGTAGTCTTTATTGCGGGCGTATTCATATACTTCCGGATAAAAACCTCCTTTGTCCGCCTGTTGCAACGGAGTCCTGCCCAGCACCTTCCCGAAATAGAGTTCCAGTTGCCAGAAGGGAACGAGCTTGCAGAATACATCGTTGGCATTATTCTTTCCCAGATTTTGGAAGTCGGCGTGCGGGCTTCCGGTAGCAATAATCCCACTCCATGCTTTGGAGTATCTGTTTCGGTAGGTGATTCCCATGTCTTCGACCTGTATGCGGGAGGGCTGGCCGAAAATGGTGGTCTGTATGTACTCGGACATGATGTTGTTCGTCACTTCCGTGTTGCCGCCCCACAATACTCCCGGACGGGTCTGATTGCAATGTCCTATCTCGTGTGCCGGTCCCCAGCAGGCGCTTGTCTTCAGCTTTTCCGGACTACAGATTTCATTCATTGTAGTTCGGTTGTAGGCTGTGTGATAGGCTGTGGCGTACATATAGGACTTATACATGACATTCAGATACATCCGGTTTCTGAACATCTTGTCATATTTCTCCAAGCCCAGCAGCTGCTGCTCGCTGTACACGATCTTGTCATAAAGGTCTATCAGTTCTTTTCCTTTGGAACCTGCGTAGGTCCGAAGGTCGCTCGTCTCGAAAGTGAGATGGGCATATTTCCCCAGTATATCGAAATATCGGTTGGTTGCTTTGTTGAGCAGTTCCGACCAACGCCCGTTATGCTCCGGGTTTTGCGAGTCGAAGTAGCCGTTCACTTTTCCCGATGCAAAATGGATTTTGATTGGGGCCGCTGACGGATCGTCCAGCGTTTTTGTGACATACATCACATACACCAGTCCTTGTTCGCTGATAGTAAGTTTGTTGATTCCCTGATTCAGTAAGTAGGTCACTCCGCCAAAACCGTCATTCTCCGGTGCATCCAGATTCTGTACCCGCAGTCCGATGTCATATCCGTGTGTGTCTCCCACCAGCACAATCAGGTTTTCACCTGCCTTGACCGATATTCCGGTTGGATTGTCCAACTGGCTGTAAGGGTTGGTCTTGTGGGTTTCCGACTGGATATCCGGATTGGGATATGCCTTGAACTCACTGATACGGAATTCTCTGGGATACTTGCCTTTAATCATATAGTAGGCTATATTCTTAAAGAACGGGTATTCGCACTTCACTATGTCATCTTCCGTAATACCTGTTTTCAGTTCACTGCAACTTGCATCTGTGAAGAGAGTCGAATAATCAAAGTTCACGGGATTCTTTGCGTAGAATTCCATTTCGGCACATGAAGCAAATCCTTGTCCGTCGCCGGAACCGCTCTTTACGATGAAACGGAAAGACTTCGCCTGTATCGTTTGGTCAAATGTTACTTTGCCTGCCGTAGCCGAACCTTGAAAATCCTTATCAATAAGTTTTGTGAATGTGTGACCGTCTGCTGAATATTGTATTTCTGTATCTTTAAATCTACCATTATTTCCGTTGTTGCGCGGATGATATATCAAATAATCGACATCTGTGACTGTTTCAAAATTATAGGTTAATGTGATGGGGAAATAGTTGCTTGCACCATTACTCCAACTGGAATGATAAAGTGTCGAATAATCTCCGTCAAAAGACTTTTCGATGTTGCTGCCGGGTTGAAAAGAAGAAGCCGTCCCGCTCACTATTTTGATTTTGATATCACCTTTTACGTCCTCTCCATTGCCTTCGGCAAATTCGTTGAGACCTTTCTGGGTAACAAATACGAATGCGCTTACAGGTTCTGCCTGTTCCGTATCGGGATCGATAGTCGGTAATACTTCTGTTATTTCAATGTTGCCATGACGCTGACTGTCAAGTCCGGTCGCTTTCACCATATATGTATGGGGGGTGGTGACTGTGGCCGGTGCACGGCTGGCAGGTTTTGCGGTAATCCATTCTGGCAAAGTGATGGCTACTTCTACATTTGTCGTCACGTCAAACTGGATTTCTCCACCGATAACACCTACCTCAAAGCTGGACTGGTCAACCAGAATGGCTGCTTCGTATCCCAACTGGCGTACTGTGATTGTCTTTGTCTGGTCGGCAGCTATCACGGTAACGGTTGCTTTGCGCACGTACCGTTCGTCACTTTCGTCTACAGATATTTTCAGTGCCTTCCCGTCTGCTGACGGGTGGCACCAATTTTTATCTGATTTGACGGTCCAGATATCCACATTGGTAGTAACAGCTACATTCTGGCTACCGGACTCACTATTGAAATCAACTGTCTCTTTTCCAACGGTTAAATTGGGGGTTGAAGAGCCGTCATCGTCAGAGCACGCCGTAGACAGGCATGGCAGCAACGATAATAGAAAGAAAAGCAGTATATATTTCTTCATTCTTTTTTTATTCGAGTACGACCATTGAACATTGATAGATTTCTAGTTCTCCTAAAGCAAAATAAGGGGTTCCCTTCGTGGTCTCTGTCACTTCGAACCAAAGATAGCGGGAAGGTTTTGATAGCGGAATTATCTCCGAGTTATACACTTCGCTCACTCCGTTAGGAAGCCCTGTTAAGGTAGTTTCCTTGTGGGTGCCTGCCTGTGAGATATCCACTGTATTGCCATCAATTTTCTCGACGCCATCAAACCATTCTGCTGGATTATAACTATCACTTGTATATAAGTTGATCGTTTTCCATGAACTATCGTTCGCACGGTTGGTATTAGTCGAACGGAATTTAATAGCGCTGACTTCTTCGCCTAAATCTACTACCAGATAATGTGGCATTTCCACTAGTGAGCTCCACCACGAGTGGAAGAAGGTTGCTATATTTCCGTCTACCAGGTCTTTTATCGGACGGGTAGGAAATGGAGCATTCGTCCATATTTTCTTATAGTCCAGATCTATCTTTACGGGAGTGCCGAAAGTAGGGTTGGCTTTTTCTGCCTGAGCCGTTATTTGGTGGCTGGGCCCTGCCGTATTGCCACGATTGAAGGCTTGTACGGTGAAGTTGATTTCACCGTACTTTTGGAGCAGATTGTCTATTACCAGTTCATTGGCATATTGACTGACTTGTTTTCTGTATGACTTTCCTGTGGCTCCGATGGTATATTCTATCTGTACATAATATAAGTTTTCATCGGCAGGGTTGGTCCAGCTCAGGGTAATCTGTCCCGGAGCGGGAGTCGCTTTCAGATTTTCGATGTCGCTGGGTACCGGATAGGAATCTTTGTCATCGCTGCAAGACCAGAGCATGGCTAATCCTCCGATAAGACATATCGTCATAAGTATCTTTTTCATAATCAGATTGTTTTTAATAATTGTTATTCATCATTGATTAGTAGCCCGGATTCTGCACCATGTTCGGGTTCTTGCTTACTTCACCTGCCGGAATAGGCATCAGATACTGGCGGGGGGCGTCGAATGTGCGCTTGTCCTGTATCTCCACAATCTTGGCGAAGTCTTCCAGTGTCTCGGCAAGAATGTTCAGACCACGTACTTTGACATTGAAGTAAGTATCTGCCATCTTCCAGCGGCGGATATCCCAGAAGTTGTGATTCTCCTGATAAAGCTCGATCATGCGTTCCTGTCTGACGATTTTCATCACTCTGCCGTCGGGACCGCATTGACCGTCATAGCTTGTCAAAGGAACTTTGGCATTTGCCCAGCTTTCCAGTACTGATTTGAGTCCGGCGCGTTCGCGTACTTTGTCCAGATAAGCCATTCCTTTTTCGGGATAACCTTCTTTGCCGTATCCTACACAGGCTTCGGCATAGTTCAGGTAGAGTTCGGCGAGACGTATCACAGGCCACGGATATTCTACCGTTGGTCCGGGGGTACCAACGGTAGCTTGTATCCCTGGGTGTACACCTTTTTTGTTCAGGTATCCTGTTTTGGAGTAGTTCTGAGAGCGTGCTGCAGTGACAATCTTTCCGTCATCGGCTCTGACACCGCAGTTTTCTGTTGCCAGAAATCCGGTCAACCACTTGTCTCCTTCAGAACGCTCAGCGCCCCAGAATTTGTGATAAGCATATCTTTTATCGTCTGTGCGACATTCATAATAACCGTTCTCAAAAGCAATCCACGCATAGAATCGGGGTTCGCGGTTCATGTTCATGTATAATGTTCTTTTTCCCGGTTCGGCATAGGTAATGCCTTCGGGGATGGTTACGACATCCAGCTTATTGCTTGTACTGAATGCCGGGTCCTCGTCAATCGGCAATCCATTGGCTGTGTAGAAGCGGTCGAGCATGGTAATAGTGGGGGCTATACCATTCCACGAACCACGGGGGAAGAAAGGTATGGATTTACGTTGGATACCATAAGCGCCTGCTTTACGGGTTTCGGGGAAGATGACTTCTTTGAAATTCTCGCTATCCATAAAGGTCATACGAAGTGTGCGTTCTGTCAGGTTGGTCGGTTCCGGATAAGCATTACTTGTAGTACTGGCTTTATAGAGCTCGTGACCGGCTCCTAATGCAGCCTGAATAGCTTCCCATGTTGCGTCTGCTGCACGTTTGTATTTTTCTTCCGAATAAGTGGTCGGCATGAGCTGTTCACCGTCCGGGTTCTTAAAGTCTGCGTAATCAGGATTCCCATTGAATAATGGTGAGGCGGCATAAAGCAACATACGTGCTTTTAAGCTTTTGGCAATGACGCTTGTGGCACGTCCATAATCCGAGCTATTGCGTGTGGCAGGAAGTCTGGTGGCTGCATCGTCAAGTAAGTCGGCAACCCAGTCGATACATTCGTCGTACGGACGACGTCCGAGCATATTATCTGCGGGAGTGTCGAGTGCCGGAAGTTCTTTCACCAAGATGGTCGGTCCGTAGCATTTGATCAGAAGGAGGTGGAAATAGGCGATCAGGAAGTCGGCTTCTGCCGTGTAAAGATCGATTTCATCCTGGCTGATTTTAGGTACGGAGTGGATATTTTCTTTCAGCAAATAGCATTGCCGTATTCCCTGGAACAGTGTATTCCAATAGCTGATAATCATGTTACTTGAGTCATAGGAACCTTCGGCGAATTTTACGTAACTTTCAGAAAACGGGCTGATCGTTTCGTCACCGGTAAAGTCCATACATGACTGAACCATGTTTGACTGAGGCAGATATCCGTAGCAGGAATATAAATATCGCAGTGCGGCACGGGGATTGGCAAAGGCATCCTTTTCCGTGGCTGTTTCGTCGGGAACGATATCCAGATAGTTACAGGAAGTATTCAGCCCTGTAATCAATAAGAGGATGAATAGATATAGTGTATTCTTTTTCATATCTTTAAGGTATTATTTGTTGTTAATAGTCATTTGGAATCCAATGTTGAATACGCGCTGGGTCGGATATGAAAGACCACTGCCACCACCCTGCTCAGGATCCCACAGGTCGAACGGAGCAAAGGTCAGCAGGTTGGAGCCGCTGATGTACAAACGCATATTTTTATAGGTATAGCCGATTTCTGCATTCTTTAACTTCAGGAAGGCACCGTTACGCTCCCAATAGCTGGACAACTTGTTGTTATTATTATTGGTTTTGCGTGACAAGCGCGGGTAAGTCGCATTGGTATTCTGATTGTCGGGACTCCAACGTTCATCTGCCACCCATGAAAGTACGTTGCGCAGCATATTGTCACCGAAAGGATGGAAATCCTTTACCATGAAGGAGGTTCTGGCTACTCCCTGGAAGAAGAAGGAGAAATCCAGATTCTTCCATTTAATAGACGGACCGAATCCATATACAATCTCCGGTACGCCGGGATGTTTTGCCCATACCCAGTCGTCTGTATCTGTCAGGTTATCATCATATCCGTACCAGTCTCTTGAAATATTGATATATTTGATATCTCCCGGAATCACTGCCGCTCCCAATTGTTGTTGGTGGTTGGCAATATCTGCTGCATCAATGAAGAGTCCGTCGGCAATATAAATAGCATTCTTATTGGCACTGACTCCGATTTTTGACTGCCATGGATATTTCGGCGATTCGTCATATTGGGTGATTTCATTATGCGCATATGTGAAAGTTCCTTTGAAGCTGACGAACCAGTTTTTGTTGAACTGCTTGTTATAGCTGGCTGCTAATTCAAATCCCTGATTGCGCATAGCTGCCAGGTTGCCGTATACTTTAGTGGTAGCTGTACCCATATATGTCGGAGTGGTACCTTTCTCCTGGAAGATGTCGCGACGATTTTCGCGAAAGATATCAAAAGTAAGGTCTAAAGAGTGGAACAATTGTAAATCGACTCCAAAATTAATCTTTTCTCCCACCTCCCATGTAATATTTTCATTGGCATAACGTTGATAAACGGGACCATTGTAGGTCACATTCTGATTGACACCTGTTGTAAATCCTTTGCCGCCCAGGTCAATTTGTGACATGTAGATAAAACGGCTGCCATTAATCTGGTCATTACCTACCAGACCCCACGAACCACGTAGCTTCAATTTAGAAACAACATTTTTCAAAGGTTTGAAGAAAGATTCCTCGCTGATGTTATAACCTGCGGCAATGGAAGGGAACAGACCGAAACGGTGCCCTTTGGCAAAGTTCTCCGATCCATTGTATCCTACGTTCACTTCAGCCATATACTTCCCGGCATAAGCGTAGGAGGCACGTGCTGCAAGACCTTGTTTGCGTTGAGGCAATGAACCGATAAAGTTTCCATCGCCCGGTGTGTTGTTTACAAGTTCGTCCTGGCTATAGATTAGCATCGCATTGACGTCATGTTCACCGAATGTACGACTGTAATTGACCATTCCTTCCAAATAGAAACGGCGGTCGCCGGAATTTGTATTCTTTGCGGTCAGGTTTGTCGTATATTCGTCTCCAATACGACTTGTTGTGTAGGTGTAGCCACCATTGCCATCGTCTTCGTATCCGGTCAGTGCGAATTTGTTCCACTTTCCTTCACGCTTGTTTTCGGAACTCGACCAGTTTTTGAATGAAGCAAGAGCTTTGAAGCTCAGACCTTCGGTGATGAAATCCAACTTCTGGTTAAATTCCAGTGCTGCAATGACTGTACTTTGGAATCCTTTGTTGTAGCCTGTAGCAGCCTGAGCTACCGGGTTGGTTTGATAGTCAGCGTTGACACGTTCTGTAGCTCCCCATTTTATATAAGGTGTTTCACCGTCATCCGGGAAATATACTGGAAATTCAACAGGTGATGTATTCATGGCATTGTTAAAGATGGCTCCTACTCCCTGGTTAGGAGTAGTCATGTCACGCAATTGTACGTTCAGGCGCAAGGACAACTTAGAAGAATTGCTCAATTTGGCATTGATGTTATTCTGGAAGTTATAGCGCATGATTTCAATGTTATTATTATAGGAAAAGAAATCCTTTGAACGATTTTTCAACATGCCGGATTCGTGGTTGACAGAGATACTGGAGAAGTAGTCTACACGTTTACCACCGCCACGGATGTTAAAGTTGAACTTTTCGCTGTAAGAAGCGTCTTTGAATAGTTCGTCATACCAGTTTACGTTCGGATAGATATAAGGGTTCAATCCGGCACGTGTTCCGTCAATTCTATCCTGACTGTAAAGCACGTCACCGCTATTGTCATTGTTTACGGCCTCGTTGAAAAGTTCCATATAAGTAGCACCGTCTACGAATTTAGGGGTGCTGGTCGGTTGAGACATCTGTGCTTCCATGCGGAAGTTGATGATCGGCTTATCCAGATTCATACCCGATTTGGTGGTTACAATCATCACACCGTTGGCACCACGGGTACCGTACATCGCTGTTGCGGTAGCATCTTTCAGGATAGAGAAGCTATCGATAATTTCAGGATCAAGATTATTCAAGTCACTTGAACTTACCTGTACACCATCCAGAATAATTAGTGGATCGGTGACTCCGTTCATGGTCGAGACACCGCGAATCCAAAAGTTGGCGCCATCAGCTCCCGGCTGACCACTTTTCTGGACGGCAATAACACCTGCCAGACGTCCGGCAAATGCAGTAGACAGATTGGTAGAAGGTACCTTTAACTCAGCCGGTTTAATAGATTCAACAGAGCCTACCATACTGGCTTTCTTTTGTCCTGTACCATAAGCTGTGATGACTACTTCTTCCAACTGCTTGGCATCTTCATTCAAATCGATGGATAACACTTTGCGTGAACCGATCTTGATTTCTTTGGGAGTGTATCCTACATAAGAAATGAGAATAACATCCGAAGGGGCAGCCATAATCGTGAACTTTCCGTCAATGTTGGTGATTACTCCTGTAGCAGCCCCTTTGATTTGTACGGAAGCACCGATGATGGATTCACCTGTGTTGGCGTCGACTACCACACCTACGATTTCCGACTTTTTCGGTCCCTGACTCTTTTGCTGAACAGCCTCTGCTTTCGCGCTTTTCAAGATAATCTCATTGTTCTTGATGACATAGTCGATTCCGCTGTTACTGAATACTTTTCTTAAAATCTCATTAATGTCTCCTTCGCAATCGTAGTCTTTTTTCTCGTCATTGGCGACAACGCCGGACTTGAAGAAGAAAGTGTACTGGCTATTTTCTTCGATCAGCTGAATAGCCTGTTGCATGGTGATAGACTGACCCTTGAGAATGATTCTCTTTCCTTGTGCGCCATGAGCGTAGAGAGCCATTGGAAGGAAGCAAATCAATAGAACGGCATATCTGAGTATGCTGTTACTAAAATGCATGTTTTTCATGTTTCTAAAAGGTTAATAGTGAATATATTGATAATTGATTCTTATGTATTAATATAATATGATGTTGTTATTTTCTTGTTTTTCTTTTAAATCGAGGCTGATACATATCTTTTCGATGATATTGGTAAGCGGCTCGTCTTTACGTATAGTTCCGTTAAACTTCAGCTCTTTGAGCTTTTCTTCTTTAATTATGATGTTTACATGGTATGAACGGTTGATAAAATCGATGAATTCCTGTAATGGCTTGTTGGTAAAGCGATATTTACTTGAGCGCCAGTCATACTCGTTGATATCTATATTCGTGCGTACAACTGATTTGGCCTGGGTATTGTATACGATTCGTTCAGACGGTTTCATCGGCAGTTCTTGCTGTCCTTCCTCTGCCTGGAATTTGATGGAGCCGGTGAATAAGGTAATTTCCGATTCCATGTGCCCGGCTTTGATGTTGAATTCCGTTCCGGTCACTTCAATACGCGATTCCCGGAAATAAACTCTGAAAGGTGCTCCCTGAGCTTTTTTCACTTTAAAGAAAGCTTCTCCTTTTTCCAGGAAGATTTCTCTGTTGTTCAGGAATGACTTGTGGTAGCGAATTTGGGAGGCTGCGTTGAGCCATACTTCCGAACTGTCCGGCAACATGACTGCCAGCTTATCATTCATTGGAGCACTGATATTAATGTCGGATGATGAAATATGGTTGGCAATCCAAAAGCCGATAATGAAGAGGGCAACAGTGGCGGCGATGGAATATCCGATACGATAGTATTTTTTGTTTCTCTCTACAGGCTGTTTTTCGTTCCGGCATCTGACCATAATCTTATTGAGTATGGTGTGCGGAGCAACATGATCTTGTATATGAGCTTTAGGAGCTTTATCCCATTGTTGAGATTGAAAGTTGATCATAGGCTTCTCATTGAGAAGCTGTTCCCTTTCGGAAGTTGTCAGTCTGTCGGCTAACATCTTTTTTATAATATTAATGAGTTCTATTGAATTCACGCCTTTATATATTAGTGATAATGATTGTTATTGACTTCGGTTACATACTAAATACTCCCCATATTACATTTACCCCTATCGGATATAAAAAAAAATGTGTTTTATTTTTGTATCTTTTAAATAATGTATAGCTTTGTTGTCACTAATATTTGCACAAATATGAACGAAAGAGAAAGAGTGTTGGCTATTAAAGGCGGTGATCATCAGGCGTTTATTGATTTGTATAACGAGTATTGGAGTCAGGTTTATGACTTTAGCCGATTGTATATTACTACAATTGCTGATGCAGAGGAAATTGTTCAGGATGTGTTTGTGAAGCTATGGGAGTCAAGACATTTACTGAAGGAAGATGAAAATATCAAAGGTTTTCTCTTTATTGTTACCCGAAACATCGTATTTAATAGAAATAAGAAGAGAGTAAATGAGAATCTTCTCAAAACCTCTGTTCTGGTAGCCTATGGAAACGAAGGTTATTATAACTCCACTACTGTGGAGGAAGATTATTGTGCTTCCCAACTAAAAATTTTCATTGACAGATTAATCAATTCGCTTCCTGAGCAACAAAGAAAATGTTTCCTGTTGAGTCGGGAAGAAAATCTGAGTTACAAGGAGATAGCCGAGAGACTTGGTATTAGTCAGAAGACTGTAGAAATACATATGGGTAAGGCCTTGAAATTCTTGAAAGATAAGGTGAAACGAGGTTGGGAGATTCTATTGTCGCTTCTTTCATTTTAGCCGTAAAAATAATACATTCCTTTCTTTCCGTTATTTAAAGTTGTGACGGAATATACTTATCTTCTTTTTTACTGTTCTTGATGAGTAATTATTCTACCTGTATTTTCAACATTTTCTTTTTTTTAAGCTTGGTTATCGGGGATAGTCATCCCATCGATAATGTAACCAAAACTCATGTACCTCTGGCAATAATCAAGCTTTGAGACTAATAGTAATAAGCTTTGATTCGCAAAAAATCATCCGGTAATAAAAATAGTTGGAAAAAAGTTTGGTATACCAACTGTTTTTGCACTACATTTATCATTCATCGCCGTCTCAAGTTGGGTGTTGACACTTGGACAGATGAATCCAACAGCATTTTCCGATCATAGTTATTGTATTTACAAACAATGATTAGAATGTAGTTTCTCGATGTGGAATTGCAAGGTAACATAATAAATAAAGCTTTAATTAATTTGGACAAAATGAAAAAAGTACTGTTAACTTTAAGTTTGAGTATCGTTGCGTCGATGGGCAGTTTCGCGCAGAATGAACCCTATAAGAATCCGAAACTTGCTCCGGAAGAGCGTGCGGAAGACTTAATAGGGAGATTAACCTTGAAAGAAAAAGTAGGATTGATGAAAAACTCTTCTTTTGCGGTA
>Ga0224745_1123_pt1 | contig 15270 bp, 13 predicted proteins | sample LIM_E_Vancomycin_3_FD_182075 | JGI IMG/M metagenome (GOLD analysis project Ga0224745, IMG submission 182075) | Enriched cells from gastrointestinal tract of the lab mouse from Pacific Northwest National Laboratory (PNNL), Richland, Washington... | ecosystem: Host-associated > Mammals > Digestive...
ACAAGATAATGTTGCCGACAAGATACTGGCGAAGCTGGCACAAATTGAATCCGAGCTATTTGTCCACGATGCTTGGTCGGCCGCACAAATCAATTCACTGCTCGCGCAGCCATTTAACCATATAATTTATGCGACAGACGAGCTGAATCAGCAATTGATTGGCTATTGCATTTACAGCCACATATTTGAAGATAGTGAAATTTTAAGAATCGGAACTTGTCTTGATTATCAACAGCAAGGTATTGCAAGCCAATTGTTAACGGCTATGGCGCAAATGAGCCAAGCAACGGGTGCCGAGCGGATGCTATTAGAGGTAAGAGAAGATAATCATGCTGCCATTGCATTTTATCAAAAACATGGGTTTGAACAGGTTGCCGTTCGCAAAAATTACTACGATAATCATGACATGACCAAAACCCATGCGTTAATTATGCAGCGCAAATTCAATGCTAAATTAAATGCTAAGTAGTATTCCACATGTTTAGGTAATGCGCTTTTATCGCCTGCTGAAGCAGTGGCTCAACTTGCGCGGCTGTGACAGCCTCATCGAAGCGATGCCACTGTTGATTGATTAATAATTCACTGGGATAAAAACGCGATTTATATGCCATCTTATCCGAATCTGGTACCCAAAAACCTAAATATAAATACGGTAATCCAAGACGTTTAACATAGTCAATTTGGGTAAGTATCGCAAGGGTGCCCAAACTATTTATGGTTGCATCGGGATCATAGAAAGTATAGACTGCGGATATGCCGTCATCTAATTGGTCGCAAACTGCCACCATGACTAATTCATCATGAAGCCAAAACTCCATAAAAAATGACTGGGTAAAGCTATATTGTAGAAACTGTTTAAACCCTTGTAAATTGGGTGGATACATATCGCCATCACTATGGCGAGCGCAGATATAGCGAGCATATAGCATAAAATGCGATTCATCGGCATCATCACAAGCCGTAATTACCACATCCATCTCGTGCGATTTTTGCCATAGTTTGCGCTGGGTACGATTGGGTTCAAACTCGTTAACTACTAAACGTGTAGAGATACAGCGTTGACAATGGAAGCATACAGGGCGGTATAGATGTTGTCCACTACGCCGATACCCGAGCCGTGAAAACTGAGAAAAAAGAGGTGTACTTAAACGTTCATCCTTTGCTAATTCAATCAGCTCTAAACGTGCTGCACGATCCGGCAAATAACTACATTGATGCAGCGGCGTCAATTGGCTGGCCAGTGCCAGACTGGTCGGGGGGTGGGGTGGTTTTAACGTCATTGGTGCTTTTAAATACCCTTAACTTACCTAAGCTTGCGTAGTTGGAGGTAGGTAATAAGTCATCAAATCCTCATTTAACAGTTGATTAAGTGGCAATTTTTGACCGCAAATCGATGACCAATCAATACTCGGTAGCGATAATTGTTGCGCAAGCCCAGCTAAAAATTCGGCTCTGGGTACGATGGATGCCCCTAAACGCAGCAAATGTGGGTTAGGCAACTGACAGTCCACCCAAGCAAATTGGGAATGCGCACACAGCTGCATTAACACAAAAAAAGCCGCTTTAGATGCATCTGTGACTCGGTGAAACATACTTTCACCAAAAAATGCTTGTCCTAGCTTTAGCCCATAGAGACCACCAATCAGCTCATCATCATCCCAAATCTCGACACTGTAAGCCACTTGCTCGGCATGTAGCGCCGTATACGCTTCAATCATAGCGGGACTGATCCAAGTGGCTGATGTAGAAGCTTGGGTATAGGTACGGGTATCGGCACAGGCGGCGATGACCTCAGCAAAAGCAAGGTTGACGGAAAACGTCCAACCTGCATTTTTGATTCGCCGTTTTAGGGTTTTACTGGCGCAAAAATCGCTAGGATAAATAATACAGCGTGGGTCAGGTGACCACCAAGCGATGGGCTCACCTTCATTAAACCAAGGAAACATGCCTTGGCGATAAGCACACACTAAGGTATCAGCTGCCAAATCACCCCCCAGCGCAATCAACCCTTCACCGTCAGGGTCTGCCGCCATCGGGTCGGGAAATTGATAACGGCAAACGAAAGGGCTTTGTAATGGGTGGTGATTTGGCAATGGCATCGTTCAAGGTATTAGCTAAATAGCAGAGGTGTTGGCTGATACCGTGGTATTGGCATTCGCTAGATTGACGATATCTAAATATTTTTCTGCATCCAACGCCGCCATACAGCCCGTAGCTGCCGAGGTAATCGCTTGGCGATAAATATGATCTGCCACATCCCCACAAGCAAACACGCCTTCGACACTTGTCGCTGTCGCATTGCCATCTAGACCGCTTTTGACCACGATATAGCCATTATTCATCTCAAGCTGATCTTGGAAAATATCGGTGTTGGGTTTGTGCCCAATCGCCACGAACATACCAGGGGCGTTGATGGTTTTGGTAGACTGGTCTTGGAGGTTTTCAATCACCACACCCGTCACGCCTGCGTCATCACCCACCACTTCTTTGACTTGGCTGTTCCATTCGATGGTCACATTGCCATTTTTTTGTTTTTCAAATAATTGGTCTTGCAGAATTTTTTCTGATTTTAATTTATCACGTCGATGCACTAGAGTGACGTGGCTTGCAATGTTTGATAGATACAAGGCTTCTTCAACCGCCGTGTTGCCACCGCCAATCACCACCACAGGCTTGCCGCGATAGAAGAACCCATCACAGGTCGCACAGGCAGAGACGCCAAGCCCCATAAATTTTTGTTCAGAGGCGAGACCCAAGTATTGCGCTGATGCCCCTGTCGCTACAATGAGTGCATCACATGTGTAAGTCGCGCTATTGCCCACTAAGGTGAAGGGTCGCTGACTTAGGTTCACTTGGTTGATATGGTCATACACCAATTGGGTGCCAAAACGCTCGGCATGGGCTTGCATGCGTACCATCAAGTCAGGTCCCGTCAAGCCTTGTGGATCACCTGGCCAGTTATCAACTTCAGTGGTGGTAGTCAACTGACCGCCAGTCTGCATACCCGTGATAATGACCGGTTTTAAATTGGCGCGCGCTGCATACACGGCGGCAGAATAACCCGCTGGACCTGAACCCAAAATAATAAGCTGGTGATGGATAATTTCTGACATACGTCTTTCCTAACAATCGCTGAATAATAAACTAAATAATAAAACAGGCTAATTTTTGATTCATAAGTAAGATAGGGGCTAACATCGAAAATAGCAAGTAAATGTTATTTTTATAACAGATTCATCGGGCAATCAACGCTCAAAAATGGCGTAAGCTTGTTATCAAAAAATACCCTACTATCCGGCTTTGTTGGCTCAAACTGCATTTATCATAGGGCTTGAATTGACTGATTTAACAAAGCAATTTTTCGCAAAAAAAGCTCAGCAACGCACCACTGAGATTTGATATGATAGTCGATTAAAAGGGTGATTTTAATCAACGTTTTTACAAAATCATTGTTTTTTCACAATCATTATCAGTCAGTCATGGCGCAGCAAAGCGTTGGCTTACGGCTTATCCAAAGCAGGTTCAAATTCAAAGGTAAATTGCGTTGTCTTATTATATTCGTCAAAGTGTGCTTACGATTATCTGGCTAATCGTGGCATTGTTGTTAGTCATGTCCCTCATCAGTTATTCTGCCAATGATCCTAGTTGGTCGCATATCAGTAGTGCGGCAAATGAAGTCAGTAACTTGGCAGGCACGGGTGGTGCGTGGCTGGCTGATATTTTGTATGCGTTTTTGGGTGCGGCAAGCTGGTGGCTCATTGTCATTGCCTGTTATGAAGCTTGGAATGTATGGCGCCATGATGTAGAGCCTAATGGCTTATTGCGTTTTTTGGGTTATATCTTTTTAATCATTGCCACCGCAGGGCTGACAGGGGTGTTATCGTTTGGCTGGTTAGCGCAAGGCATGATCGGGCAAATCGTTGGCAACGGGCTTAGTAGTTTATTAACCTACTGGGGGACTTTGTTGTTTTTATTGGTGTTTATTGCCATCACCGTGACGTTTACCTTTGATTTACATTGGCATGAGATTTTATCAGGTCAAGCCATTCGCAGCCGCCTACAAGCGAAAGCCGCAGATGAAGAAGAAACCAATACTGAGCTGAAGGCGACTGCTCAAGAAGCAAGCCAAGCAAAACCAAACGACACCGCACAACTGCCTTTGCCTTTAGCCTCTCATGACACAGAACAAGCGGCTTATGACAGTAGTCATCTAGCGGATGATGAGGCGTTTGTCGGTAGTCCACTCGATGCGTTTTTGGATGAAACGGGTTTTAGTGAAATTAAAGATTATGAATGGCTCGAAGAAAACGATGCCACCAATCCATTTAAACCCGTCAGCTCAACCTATGTAGCAAACACCAAGCTGACCAAAAAACTCGATGAAAAACTGCAAAGTGAAATAATAAAAAAACCGTTTAAAATGCCTACCTTGAACAGACCCCATTTGATACAGGTAGATTCGCAAATCACTCAACCAACTCACACAAAGCAGCCTAGTGTAGATAGTGTAGATAGTGTAGACGTATCACCAGCTATGCCAACTATCGATGACGCATCTATGATATCTGCTATGTCTGCCGCAGGCACAGGGGAGCTAGCGGATAAACAAACCTCTGAGTCGATGACGGGTGTAGAGATGGCTGAACAGGACGCGGCTATTGGGTCGTCAGATTTGGATCATTTAGCGGATAGCGTAGATGCTAGATATGACTTATCACAAAATCCTGTGCTAGAGCCATCATTCGAGGGCATTCAGACAGAGGACATTGAAGCAGAAAGTATTGAAGCAGAAGGTGCAGAAGGTATTGAAACACCAACCCCCTCAGTCGCGTCGTTATTGGGTATGCGACAAGTTTCACCGCAAGCTAGGGCTAATCCATCAGATGACAGTGCCACCGCACCGGTTGTAGCGGAATTTTCAACCCCTGCAGCAAGTCCGATGCCAACCCAAATAGCACGTCCAGCGCAAGCCGTCACTCAGATTACTGGTAACGAGATTGATGCCCCCGAGATTGATGGCAACGAGATAACGTCTTCAATACCGACCCATAGTCGTTCGGTGGAATCTGAGCTACTCGACCAAATCGAACAGCCCGCAGCGCCTCAGGTCGACCAGCCGCTCGATATCAATGATGATAGCCTATTTAGTCAGAAATCGCGTGCCATGCAAACCGCAGCTTATCGTGCCAATTTAAGCCCGTTACCTGAGTTATCGCTGCTTGATTTGCCAGACCCTGACCGCAAGCCAAGCTACAGCCGCGAACAGTTGCAGCAGCTATCAGCGCTGTTAGAAATTAAGCTACAAGAATTTAATATCAAAGCAGAAGTGGTCAATGCGCAAATGGGTCCAGTGGTGACACGCTTTGAAGTGTCGCTGGCGCCAGGGCTTAAAGCAAGCAAGGTGACGGGCATTGCCAAAGACTTGGCTCGGTCGCTATCCATGGCATCGGTGCGTGTGGTAGAAGTCATTCCAGGTAAACCTTATATCGGTATCGAAGTGCCCAATCCGCAGCGCCAAATGGTACGACTCATCGAACTGCTAAAAACAGAAGCTTATCAAGACCCCGATGGCTTAATCAGTATGGCAATGGGCAAAGATATTGCAGGTAGACCGATTATTGCAGATTTGGCGAAAGCGCCACACATGCTAGTAGCAGGTACCACAGGCTCGGGTAAGTCAGTATTGGTGAATTCGCTGTTATTGTCAATGCTGCTCAAATATACACCAGAGCAGCTGCGATTGATTTTGATTGACCCCAAACAGCTCGAGCTTGCCAACTATGGCGATATTCCGCATCTGCTCACCCCCGTAGTCACCGATATGACCGAAGCAGCCAGTGCTTTGGCATGGAGCGTGGCGGAGATGGAGCGTCGTTATCAGCTGATGTCATTATTTAAAGTGCGTAAGCTTGATGAATTCAACAAAAAAGTCATGGCAGCCGAACAAAGTGGTGAGCCGTTACTAGATCCGCTTTGGCGACCCAATGACAGTGTCAGCCAAGATAGAGCGCCAAAATTAAAACCGTTACCACAAATTGTGATTGTGGCGGATGAGTTTGCCGACATGATTATGCAGGTGGGCAAACAAGCCGAGGAGTTGATTACCCGTTTGGCGCAAAAATCGCGTGCCGCAGGGATTCATTTGATTTTGGCGACCCAGCGCCCATCGGTGGATGTGATTACTGGTTTGATTAAAGCCAATATTCCCGTCCGTGCCGCACTTCGTGTCAACTCAAAAGTCGACTCGCGTACCATTTTGGATGCCGGTGGCGCAGAGGATATGCTTGGGCATGGGGATATGCTGTTTTTAGGACCTGGTCAAATCGAGCCTAACCGTGTACATGGTGCTTTTATCAGCGATGCGGAAGTCAACCGTGTATGTGATGCATGGCGCGAGCGTGGCGCACCTAACTATATTGATAATATGTTTGATAATTTTGAGCTAAGCTCTGCGCCAAGTGGTGGCGATGCTAGCGGATCTAGCAATGGCGAAGAAGACCCGCTGTATGATGACGTGGTGGCGTTTTTGCTCGAAACCCGTAAAGTCTCTGCATCAAGCATTCAGCGCAAATTTAGTATCGGCTATAACCGCGCAGCACGTATTGTTGATGCCATGGAAGAGGCGGGCTTGGTGAGCGGCATGACCAAAAGTGGTAAACGTGAGCTATTAATGTAGAGGTTAGACAAAATAAAAAAGGTGCGATTTATGCACCTTTTTTATTTAACCTTTTGAGCGGTTATGGGTTTATTTAGTCTATGGTATTTTGCGCTGCGACTACGACAATTTCTAATTTCCACAAAGGATTAACCAACTCAGCTTTGACTGTCGCACGGGTAGGCTTTGGGCAATCGGTTAGCCAGTCGCCCCACATGCTATTCACCACCTCAAAATCCGCCAAATCCTTGATAAAAATCTGAGCAGTTAGCAGACGTGATTTGTCGCTATTGGCTTTGGCGAGCATGGCGTCGATATTGTCTAGCACTTCTTTGGTTTGTGTGTGGATATCGGCAGTGTCGGTATTTGGCACTTGTCCTGCGAGGTACACCACGTGGTTAAAAATGGTAATTTCACTTAGATAGTCATTGCTATCGAATCGTTGAATGTGTGCGGTCATGGTGTTTTCCTTGTACTTGTAAATGGATAAATGTTATTTATGCATAGTCTTTTCAAATGCTATTTACAGGTATTTCTGAAAGAGAATAGATACTAGGCATAACGCTGTAATGATAAGCCATCAATGCGAATATCAGGCGTTCTGCCGAGCACCAAATCGCTAATTAATTTGCCAGAGCCACACGCCATTGTCCAACCCAATGTGCCATGTCCTGTGTTCAAAAATAAATTGCGATACCGAGTCGCGCCAATAATGGGGGTGCTATCGGGGGTCATCGGACGTAGCCCTGTCCAAAAACTTGCGTTTGGCAAATCACCGCCTGCGAATAAGTCCTGTGTGACCATTTCGAGTGTGGCACGGCGCTGCGGGTTTAGACTTACATCAAAACCACTTAATTCTGCCATACCGCCCACGCGAATGCGGTTGTCAAAGCGAGTGATGGCGATTTTATAGGTTTCATCAAGCACCGTTGATTGGGGCGCTAAATCAGCGTTGATAATCGGCACAGTCAGCGAATAGCCTTTGACAGGGTATACAGGCAGGTTAAGCTGTAGCGGTTGCAAAAGCGCCCGCGAATAACTGCCCAATGCCAATACATACTGGTCTGCAGTTAATAACTCACCATTTACCATCACCCCTTTAATCGCCCCAGCGTCGACTACTAGCTTTTCGATGGTTTGATTGTATAAAAATTTCACCCCAAGCGCTTTGGCTTGCTGCGCTAATGCTTGACAAAACAAAAAGCAATCGCCTGTTTCATCATGCGGCAAATGCAATCCACCAACCAGCTTATCAGTGGCATTTGCCAACGCGGGCTCAATCTCAGCCAATGCCTTGCTGTTGTCAATCAGCTTAAAAGGCACGCCTGAATCCTGCAACACCTTAATATCTTGCTGTATAGCCTCTAGTTGGGCAGCTTTACGAAAAACTTGTAAGGTGCCTTGTGAGCGGTTTTCGTAGTGAATGCCAGTGTCTTGACGCAACTGCTGCAGACAGTCACGGCTGTATTCTGCCACTCGTACCATAAGCTCTTTGTTGATGGCATAGCGCTTGGCATTGCAGTTTTTGAGCATTTGTAGCATCCATTGCAACTGCCATAGACTGCCATCTAATTTGATGGCTAAAGGGGCGTGTTGTTGGAATAACCATTTAACCGCCTTCAATGGAATACCAGGGGCTGCCCAAGGGGTAGAGTAGCCAGGGGAGATTTGCCCAGCATTGCCAAAACTGGTTTCTTGTGCGGCACCTGCTTGGCGGTCGATCACCGTGACTTCTACACCTTGCTTGGCTAAATAATAGGCACTTGTAACCCCAATCACGCCACTACCCAGTACCAATACACGCATACCCACCCCCAAATATCTGCTTAGTTATCAGTTAATTTTGCTAGTATAAGCAAAGTTTTGCAGTGAATTTTGCTGTTTTTATGCTAGAATTTTGCTGATATTGTCGGTTTTATCATGCCAATCATCAAAAAACAGGGTTTTCATTTTGCTATGCGCACTTTAGACCGTACCGACCGTTTAATCCTTGAAATCTTGCAACAGCAAGCCCGAATTTCTATCAGCGAATTGGCCGCCAAAGTTAACCTATCAACCACGCCTTGCTCAGACCGAGTTAAACGGCTGGAGCGTGAGGGTATCATCTTAGGTTATCATGCGCGGTTAAATCCAAATTTGATCAATAAAAGCTTGTTGGTGTTTTTGGAGATAAAGCTATCTACCAAGTCAGGCGATGTCTTTGAACAAGTGAGCAAAAAACTGTCAGAAATTCCAGAGATACTGGAATGTCATTTGATTTCGGGTGAGTTTGATTTTTTGGTCAAAGCGCGGCTAAGAGAGATGAGTTCTTACCGCAAGTTACTGGGCAATATCTTAAAACAATTGCCAGCGGCGGTGGAAACCCACAGTTTGATTGTGATGGAAGAGATTAAAGAAAGCTTGCATTTGGATGTGACAATGACCTAACTGTCGTGCAAGCTTTACGATACATGCTTTGCAACAGATGAAAAAAAAGACTGCCAAATCGCAGTCCTTTTATGTTGTGCCGCCTTAGAGCTTTGGAAATTAAAGCTTTGGAAATTAGATTTTTGGAAACTCTAGCGACCAGTGGTTGACGAGTGGGTAGCGACGCTCACGCCCAAAGGCGCGGTGGGTAATCTTGGTGCCAATCGCCGCTTGACGACGTTTGTATTCATTGCGGTCTACCATACTGAGTACTTTTTTCACCACGTCTTTATCATAACCGGCTTCTACAATCGCATCATACCCAAAGTCGCGATCGATATACAGCTCCAGCATTTTATCGAGGGTATCATAATCGGGCAGACTGTCTTGGTCTTTTTGGTCAGGGCGAAGCTCGGCAGAAGGCGGACGCGTAATCACACGCTCAGGAATCACCGGCGTTTCTTCTAGGCGGTTGCGATAGTTGGCGAGGGCATATACTTGGGTTTTATACACATCTTTTAAGACATCAAATCCGCCTGCCATATCCCCATACAATGTCGCATAGCCCACGGCCATCTCTGACTTGTTGCCAGTGGTGATGACCAGATGACCAAATTTGTTGGACAATGCCATCAAAATCATGCCACGCGCACGGGCTTGGATATTTTCTTCCGTGGTGTCGGCGGTGGTGTTGCTAAACATCGGCTCTAGCGTATGGCGCATGCCTTCAACAGCGGCATGAATCGGGCACACGGTATAAGACACGTTGAGTCGGTGCGCCTGCGCTTGCGCATCTTGTAGGCTGATTTGCGAGGTGTACTCATAGGGCATCATGACCGCATAAACTTTATCTGCACCCAGTGCATCAACGGCGATACATAGCGTGAGCGCCGAGTCTATCCCGCCTGACAAACCAACCAATACGCCTTTAAAGCCAGAATGATTGACATAATCACGCAAGCCGACAACCAGCGCTTGATAAGTTTCAGCGATTTGGCTGAGCGCAAGCGGTGATTTGCGCTGTTCTGATAATATCACTTGACCGCTTTGGGCATCGTGACGAGCAACCACATACAGGGTATGCTGCAAAAATCTTGGTGCTTCTTGCACGATTTTACCTTGAGCGTTGACGACCATCGAGCCGCCATCAAACACCAAGTCATCTTGACCGCCCACGCTATTGGCATACACAATCGGGATATTGTATTCAGTCGCACGACTTTTTAATAAAGCCTTACGTTGTTCTTGCTTGTTTTGCTCAAAGGGCGAGGCATTGAGGCTGATGATGATTTCCGCACCTTTTTCTTTCAGTGCGCGAATGGGAGCGTCTTGCCATAAGTCTTCGCAGATAAGTAGTCCGATGGTCAGCCCTTGATAGTCAAACAACACTTGGTTGTGACCGGTATTAAAATAGCGGCGTTCGTCAAACACGCCATAGTTTGGCAAACATTGTTTGTGGTAAAAGCCTTTTTGCTGACCATTGTGAATGATAGCCACTGAGTTAAACGTGCCATTGGGGTCAATGTGCGGATAACCCACTAGCATCACGATATCTTTGACCGTGTAGAGCAATTCAAAAGCAAGTTTCACGCGTGAGGCAAGACTTGGACGTAATAACAAATCTTCAGGCGGATAACCCAGCAGTGATAACTCAGGAAAGACAATGATATTAGCCCCCTTGTCACGGGCATCTTTAGCCAGTTCTACCATTTTTTTGGCATTATTGATGACATCACCGACAATAAATTGCTGCTGTGCCACCGCAATTTTTAGCCCCACCATAGAATCTGCTTGGCTAGTCGATTGGCTTGATGACTGAGAGGTTGGCTGAGAAACTGATTGAGAAGTTGGCTGAGCAGGTTTTTGAGAAACTGGCTGTGGGTTTGCGGGTTGGTTTGGCGTCGTAGCTTCGGCGGTCATTGACTCACTCGGCAGCTGCGTTGGTACGCTATTATCTGGTGTTAAATCAAGGTGTGACATGAAAAATCCTTCAGTAAAAATTTATTATGGGGTCGTCCCTTTAGTCATATCCGTCTAAAACGGTATGCAAGCATCACGCCGCTATTATAATTATGGGTGGCAACAGCGATGACATTACAAGATAAAATTATTCTACATTATATCGCTTTATGATATGTTTACAATTGCAATCTTTAGACGCTACAACCGAAAACGCTTTAATTCGCAAAATTAGCCTAAACATAGCATGAATAACCCATCAATGCGCAATTTTTTGCAGTATAATCAAACCTTACAATGCTAATTAACAGGCAATCATAATTCTTAATTGGCAACGATGATTCGTTCATTAGACAATGAGGTGAAGCGATGTTTACCGCAATTTTTGTGGTTTTGGTGATTATGGGGCTTAGCTGGGTTGGGATGAAATGGATGTATCCGCGACCACCGCAAGGCTATTTACAGCCGCAGCCAGGCGAGAGTACCGAGCCACGTGCGTGTGATTTTTGCCATCATACGTTAGCAGAGTGGCGAGGGATTGTAGAAGGGGATAAGTTCTTTTGTAATCAAGAACATCAAGCGGATTTTCATGCTGGCAAACATTACCAGCGCGCTCAAAATTAGTCGAATTTTATTTTACACTACAGACGTTAGGCAAAACGCGCAACGTCTTCTAACATTTTACCCACCAGGTCTTGCGCTTGGCTTTCGTTTTCTTGATAGCGTTGTAAGTTTTCTGATTTTTCAAACAACGTCAACGCGCACAGTACCAATAATTCTTCTTGTGGTAGCTGAGGCGCTTGGCGGCGTACGTCTTGCATAAACTGGTTAATATAGCTTGCCGCACGCTGCAACGCAGGCTCTTCCGATTCTGGGCAGTTGATGGTATAGCTACGACCATTGATCAGGATATCAACTTTTTTAATGCTTTGGGCAGATGCCATAAGATTTTCCTAACGTATTCAAATGTTTTAAACATGAGTAAGGCTGGCTAAAATAGGGACGGGGTTAGTTTTCGCTGTCAATTTTTGCCAAGCGCTCTAACACAAGCTTGGTATGCTCTGCCGCAACGCGATTTTTTTCAATCAGTTTTTGATTTTGTGCGGTAAAAATCTGTAATTGGTTTTGGGTTTGTTCGTATTCGGTACTTAGCATGTTGTGAGATTCGGCAAGTGACTGATAGCGCTGCTCAAGTGCTTGATACTCTTCGGCTTGTCTAGCAAGTTGTTGTTGCAAATTTTGTTGCAGTTCTTTGCTGGCATCGAGCTCAGCTTGTACCGCCTGCAATTGGTCTGCGGTAATAGTTGGCTGTGCTTTAATACGGGTTAGCTCGCTACTGGCAAATTGGTATTTATCGCGAAGCTTAGTCAATGCGGTTTGTAGCTGGGTTAGTTGGTCAATTAGGGTGCTCATGATATGATGTCTAGCCAGTAATCGAGTGAATAATCAAGTAAATCATCAAGAGCGACGTGATGGGCGCTCATTGACATGAATAGCAAAAGGTTTTTTTGGTATAACTATAGCGTGAAGGCTTAAAATTTGAGTGATACTTATATTATTTTACCACTTTAATAATGCCATAGTTGACCGCATTAAGGCTAGTATTATCTCAATGTTGATATAATTTTTTGTGAAAAAAGGGTAAAGCGATGGATGATTATATTTCGGGTTGGCAAGATTGGACACAAGCATTTGAGGATTGGCACGACGTCACAATTAGTGAGTTACATGGGCTAATATCAGGGGTGCTCAGTGTGTGTGATGCGCCAACCGAGCAAGAGTGGCAACTGCTACTGACTGAGCTGAGCTTTACCGAGCTTGAGCCAAAAGCGTTAGAGATAGTGACCGAAGAGGGCGAGGATATGGTGGCGGTGTTAACCGATGATGCCGATAGCTATCAGTTTATGCCGTTGTTGCCCGATGATGACCATCCACTGTATGAGCGTTTGATGGCACTTAAGAACTGGGCAAATGGCTTTTTGACAGGCTTTGGCGTCACCGATAGTGCGCTGCGCCCGGAAGAAAATAGCCTATTTAATGACTTGGCAAAAATCGGCGCGCTGCGGGTTGATGCGTATGATGAGGCGCTGCAAGGCACAGACAATGCTGAAGGCGAAGTTGAATATATGGAGTTACTTGAGTTTGTGCGTATGATTCCTGTGAGTGTGTCACAAGGGCGAGCGCGTAAATCAGTCGCTAAGTTGCCGCTCATCGCAGGATTTGCCATGAATCGCCCTGTGGGCAAAGCCCAAGAGATTGATGAGGAGCATTTGGATTTTATTGAGCAGCTACGTGATGATGAACTCGATTGGGAAGCAGAAAAAGATACCAATGATGACTTTGTTACCCATATGGTCATTGATGCCATGACTGGTAAAAAGCCGAATTGATGCTAACACCCTATTTCGACTAGATTTACCCCTGATAGGGTGTTTTAATGGTTTAAAATTTGAGAAAAATGGAACGACTATGGGCTATCCATCCAACGCCGTAGACTGGTTAACAAAACTGATTGGTTTTAACACTGTCAGTCGCTACTCCAATTTGCAATTGATTGAGTATGTGGCGGGCTATTGTGAGCAGTTGGGGTTGTCGCCACGTTTGACCTTTAATGCCGATAATACCAAAGCCAACCTCTTTGTGACTGTACCTGCGATGGGTAAGAGTGATACCGTCCTGACAGGGGGTTTTGTGTTTTCCGGGCATACTGATGTGGTGCCCGTTGATGGGCAGGCATGGGATACCGATCCGTTTGTGGCGACCATTATAGAGGATAAGCTATACGGGCGTGGGGCTTGTGATATGAAAGGCTTTATTGCTTGCGCCTTAACCCTGTTGCCTACTGTGGTGCAAGCAAGCCGCGATAAGAGGCTAGGCAAACCGATTCATCTGGCACTGTCGTATGACGAAGAGGTAGGTTGTTTGGGTGCGCCATTACTGCTTGCAGATTTAAAAGCGCAAGGGATTAAGCCCGACTACTGTATCGTCGGTGAGCCGACCATGATGAAAATGGTCACCGCGCATAAAGGCATTCAAGTGTATCGCTGCCGCGTGCATGGTAAATCGGTGCATTCATCGCTGACCCCGCAAGGTGTCAATGCCATCAGCTATGCTAGCAAAATTATCAATTTTATTGATACACTTGCCGAACAATTGCAACAACGTAACGACCAAGACATGGCGTTTGATGTACCGTTTTCGACCTTGTCAGTGGGCACTATTACCGGCGGTACGGCAACCAATATCGTGCCCAACCTGTGCGAATTCACCTTTGATTATCGCAATTTGCCGCATATGAATGAAAGCCAAGTGATTGAGCCGATTCGCGCCTTTATCAAAACCCTCGAGCCTAAGATGCACGCCATTGACAGCGACACGGGCATTGAGCTAACTCGCAATGAAAATGTCCCTGCGATGACCGATAAAGATAGTCACGCCTTGCAACAGCTCATTGAAAATTTGGTGGATGAACAGCAGCGCCATAAAGTGGCGTATGCCACCGAAGGCGGGCAGTTTACCAATGCAGGCATTCCGACGGTGATTTGCGGACCTGGCGATATTGGCAATGCCCATAAAGCCAATGAATTTGTCAGTCTAAACCAATTAGCAAAATGCGAAAGCTTCTTACAGCAAATTCTTCAACAATGCTGTGACAGCCATTAAAAATTTTTGGAAATATCATGTCAAATCAATTAACCATACAGTTGTTGCCCAAGCTTCCCCAAAGCCAATTTGCCAAACGCCGTGCCAAACTTGCTGAAGCCTTGCCAAACAATAGCATTGCGATTTTGCAAACGGCACCCGCCCATATCCGCAACAACGATGCTGAGTATAAATACCGCGCCGACAGCAGTTTTTTCTACCTGACTGGCTTTGCCGAGCCAGAATCAGTCATGGTCTTGGAAAAAACTGACTATGCCGTCAACTACACTTTATTTTTACGTGAAAAAGACAAACTACGTGAGATTTGGGATGGTAAACGCGTGGGGCTTGAAGGTGCAACTGCAGATTTTGGCGCGGATAAAGCGATTGCCATTGGCAAAATTGATGAGGTGATGCCAACCCTGATTTTTGGTAAAAAACACGTGTTTGCCCGCTTTAATAATGAGCTGATTGGCTGGCTTAATCAAGCCAAGCAACTGCAGCGTGGCGAAGGTTTAGTCGATACCATCACCAATATTGACAGCCTTATCAATGAAATGCGGCTGATAAAAGATGAGTGTGAAATTGCACGCATGAAAGTCGCCGCC
>Ga0224745_1126_pt1 | contig 15069 bp, 22 predicted proteins | sample LIM_E_Vancomycin_3_FD_182075 | JGI IMG/M metagenome (GOLD analysis project Ga0224745, IMG submission 182075) | Enriched cells from gastrointestinal tract of the lab mouse from Pacific Northwest National Laboratory (PNNL), Richland, Washington... | ecosystem: Host-associated > Mammals > Digestive...
GTGCCTGCGCGGTGGCGTAGTCGACCAGCGACACGGTTTTTTCGCGGGCCTGTTCCTCGGCCATGCCCTCGCTTTCCACGAAGTCGCTGAAGGCTTTCAGCAGGGTGCGGGTCTCGCCCGGCGAATCGACCCCTTCCTGGCAGCCGATGAAGTCGCGGAAGTAGTCGGAGAGCTTTCTCCCGCCCTTGCCCTTGATGAACGAGATGTACTGCTTCGACTGCTTGTTGTTGCGCCACTCGGAGAGGTTGATTCGCGCCGCCAGGTGTAACTGGCCGAGGTCGAGGTGGCTCGACGGGGTGACGTCCAGTGACTCGTTCACCGCCGCCCCTTCGCTGTGGTGCAGCAGGGCGATCGCCAGGTAGTCGGTCATGCCCTGCTGGTAGTGGGCGAACAGTACGTAGCCGCCGGTGGAGAGGTTGGACTCTTCCATCAGCTTCCGCAGGTGTTCCACCGCCTCGCGGCTGAACCCCACGAAGTCGCGGTTGCCTTCCAAGTACTCGCCGAGCCAGCCGCTGAACGGGTAGGCCCCGGACTCGCCCTGGAAGAAGCCCCAGGCTTTGTTCTTGGCGTTGTAGCTTTCGTTGAGGTCGGCCAGCAGGTTCTCGATGACCTGGGAGTTACCTAGCTCAGCGTCGCGCGCATGGAGCACGGTCGGGGTGCCGTCGGGCTTCTTGTCGATCAGGTGGATGATGGAATGGCGGATAGGCATGGCTGCCTCCTATGTTGGTGAGGTGGTCAGACGCCTACGGGGACTTCTTCGCCGCCCAGTGCTACCAGCAGCTCGGGGATGAATTGCTGGAAGGTGAGCATCATCAGGACGAAGCTGGCATCGGCCTGGGCGAAGTCGTCGGAGTCCCTGCCGGCGTCGTCCAGAGCCCGCTCCTGCAGCAGGTCGTCGAAGCGGAGGCTGCGGATCACCAGACCCTCGTCGAGTACGAAGTAGAGGTCTTTCTTCCAGGCGAGAGCGAGCTTGGTGACGCTCTTACCTGAGTCGAGGTGCTGGCGGATAACGTCGCTGGTCAGGTCCTGGTGCTTGGCGGTGATGCTGCCTTGCTCGTCGGTGTCGCGGAGCAGGGCGCCGTCGCACAGCCAGAAGTCGCCACCCGCATTGGTTTCTTGGCTTCGCAGCCACTCGGTCATGGTTGTCGTCGGCGAAACCTTGGTTGCGATCGGTCGGACGGGGAGAGAGCCCAGGGCTTCGCGCAAGGTCGATAGCAGATCCTCGGCGGCCTTCGCCGTGGCGGTGTCCACGATCACCAGGCCTTGCGCCGGCATGATTGCGGCGAAGGTGCGCTTGCGGCGGGTGAACGCGCGCGGTAGGAGGGTCTGGACGATCTCGTCCTTCAACTGGTCGCGCTCTTTCTTGTAGACCTTGCGCTGCTGGGTTTCCTCGATCTCTTCGACCTTCTCCTTCAGTGCGTCGTTGACCACGCTGCCAGGCAGGATCTTCTCCTCCTTGCGGCAGCAGATCAGCCAGAATCCGTTCGCCTCGCGTACCAGCGGTGCGTCACCCTTGCCGACCGGCGGCGCGAAGCCGTAGGTGGTCAACTCCTGGGAGGCGCAGGGGCGTGCCGGTTTGCTCGCCAGGGCACTTTCCAGAGCGCTGGCCGTTGTGTCGATGGGTTGGGTGAGGCGGTAGATCAGTAGGTTGCGGAACCACATGGTGCTGTCTCCGGGCGGCCCGGCGCTCAGACGATGCGCCAGAGCCTGCGGTAGGGGTTGTCGAAGGGGATGTCGTCGTCGTAGCTGTCGTAGTCGGTTGCCGGTTGCGGCTGGTGGTGAGTGGTCGGCCGCGGTGGCGGCTCGCGGCCAGGGCCACGCGACTGGCCTGCCTGCTCAGGCTTGCCGCCGAGCAGTTGCATGTTGCCGTTGATGTCCACCACTACCTCGGTGCTGTAGTGGTCCTGGCCGTCCTGGCCCTGCCACTTGCGGGTGCGTAGGCTGCCTTCGATGTAGACCTGGGAGCCCTTTCGCAGGTATTGCGCTGCGATTTCGGCCAGTCGGCCAAAGAGCACCACCCGGTGCCACTCGGTGCGCTCCTGCTGCTGGCCGGTCTGCTTGTCCTTCCAGCTTTCGCTAGTGGCCAGGCTGAGGGACGTGACTGCTTTCCCGCTGGGGGTGGATCTTGCGTCTGGATCCTGGCCCAGATGGCCGACCAGGATGACCTTGTTCACTCCGCGTGCCATGTCAGGCCTCCGCCTCAGCCGGCGGCACCGAACTGGCCGGCGCCACATCGACTCCCTGCAAAGCGAAGTAGATGCGGGCGCAGGCCTCGGCGTCCGGCATCGCGCGGTGAGCCTCTACCAGGTCCTCCCCCCGTGAAGTGCTTGTATGCCTCGGCCAAGGTCGGCAACTTGTTGCGGTGAAGCGCGACCTGTGCGCGGGAGCGATAGCAGGTGCAGAACTTCTCACCCGATTCCTTGAAGGCGTTGGCCGCTTCCTCGTCCTGGTAGCGCATCAGCGCGATGCGAGTGATACGGTCGTCGAAGCTGATGTTGTGCGCCGCGCGGCGGGCAGCGCGGCCGTTGATCGCAAGAAAGCCCTCCAGAGCCTCGGCCTCGCTGATGCCAACATCCATCGCCTGTTCGTGGCTGATGCCGTGGATCGCGGTCATTTCGGGGGTGATTTCCCAGCCGTTGGGCCGCACGATCGCCTCGAAGCGATCGATGGTGTTGCCGGCGGCATCGCAGAGCAGAGCGGCAACTTCTACGATGTGGGGCTGGCACGGGTCTTCACTGGGCAACTTCCACTCGGGAATACCCGTCGTTTCGAAGTCGAAAATGTTGGTGAGCATGGTCTGTCCTCGGTGGTTGGGCATCAGGCTGCGCGCTCGATGAACGCGTACCCGTATGCCGCACCGGCGGCGGGCGCCGGCGCAGGCGGTTCGAAGGGATAGGGGTAGGGGATCAGGCTGAGGGGATGGTCAGGCCGCTTTCGCGGGTGCCTTCTCGACGATCACGCCCGGCAGATTCAGCGTTTGGCCCTTGCTGTTGGCCAGGCTGTCCAGGGCCGGCTGGTCGACAACGAGCAAGTCCTCGGTAGCCAGGCCTTCGGCGATGGCGGCGATGAACGCGCTTTTATCGACGACGCGGGCGCGCCACTGGATAGCGTCGGGCTCTGCTGCCTTGCCGGCGGGCTTGATCTGGGCGGGCGCTGGTGCAACCTCGGCCTTCGGCGCCTCCGGCTCGACAGCGACGGGCGTGTCCTGCTCGGCGAGCTGCTGGCGCGCGGCGGCAAGCTCCTGCTGCTGGCGCACCAGTTCTTCGCGTTGGCGTTGCATTTCCTCTTGCTGCCGGCGCATTTCCGCCTGTTGCTCCTCCATGCGGCGGCGCATTTCGGCTTGCTGGGCTTCCAACTCCTGCCGCTGGCGCTCCGCTTGCTCGAAGGCCAGGCGGTCGGTCAGCATTTGGGTCAGTTCGTCCAAGGCCGCCTGCTGTGCGGCTTGGGCTTCCTTCGTCAAGTCGTAGAAGTCGTGTGCGGTGTCGATTTCGCCACAGCGGTCGATCATCGCGGCAATCTCGTCGCTGGTCTTGCCGCGTACCTGGGCCGGCATCCCTTTGATGGCGTCGACCTTCGACAGCAGGCGTGCGATCCGTTCCTGGCGCTCGCGTTCGACGCGATCGTCGACCTCCTTCTTGGCGGCCTTCATCGGATCTTCCAACGTCACCAGTGCGGCGGTGATCCGCTTCGCCTCGGCGTCGATGATCTGGCCTGCCTCGATGTAAGGCGCCTTTTCACGCTTGCGAGCGGCTTCCAGGCTGGTGCGCAGTGTGGTCAATTCCTTGATACCGGCCTTGATGAACTCGTAGCCATCGGCGGTATTGGCGTCCGGCAGCGTCGCGTACTTCTCGCGAAGTTTTGCCAGGGCGGCGTTGGTTGCGTTGTACTCGGCGACCTCGACGGTACCGTTTTCCAGGTCAACATTTTTCAGGATGGTCATGGTGTCATTCCTCGGGCCTGGTAGGAGCGGGGGAAAGCTGGCGCAGGCGCTCATCGGCGGCTTCATTCACGCGCAGCTCAATCTCTGAGGGGTTGAAGTTGACGACTGGCGCTTTGGCGCGGGCCTTCTCGGCGACTTGCTTACGCATTAACTCCAGGGCGCGGGAGTTCGGTGCCGCGGCGATCGCGTCGAGTTGTGCGCGAAGCCAGGTCTTGAATTCGTCCTTGGCTTCGTCCAGGGCTGTCTCGGGATCGCCGGCATCGGCCAGGCGCTCTTTCAGCTTCAGGCCTTCGACATAGGTCGTGTCGTCGAACATGCCCATGTGAATGTCAGCGCTGAACCCGAGGAGTGACAGACACTTCTTGATGGCGTCGGTGAGTGACTTCTTGCCGTAGTCGTGGTCGGTCTTGAAGCCCCACTCGGTCTTGTAGACGTAGGGGGTGTGCCCGTATTGGCGGGCGTGATTGATCGTCCCGTCGTGGCGGTACCAGAGTTCGATGTACAGGGTGTGGGTCTTGTCGTGGCAGATGACCGCACCGTTCTTATCGAGGTGCGGTGCGCCTTCATCGAAGCGCTCTACCAAGACCTTCCAGCCCCAGCCCTTGCCGACGGGGCCGAATAGCTCAGTCGCACGACGGACGATGTACAAGCCGTTGATGGACGTCATGTCCTGACCGTTGAGCTTCGCTTGCCTTGTGTACCTGGTGTCCGTTTCTTTCACCTGGTCCCAGATAGCCATGTTGCTATTCATGTTCGTCATGGTGTTGCTCGCTTGACGGCTGCCGGCGCCGTGGCTGGTTGTTCCGCGGTAATCAGTCCGCCCCAGATCGGGCCTAGGGCGAGAATGAGCAGGAAGAGGAGGCCGCCGATCAGGCCGCCCACCCAGATGGCTTTGCGTTTCGCGTTCATGTCGGGAGCATCCTGTAGATCAGCCAGCCGTAGAACGGAGCCACCAGGGCCAGCACGCCGATGGCCGACGCAACTTCGGTGAGCGCCCGGCGGGCGCCAGTCGCATTTGGCTTCATGCGGAGGCCTCTCCCTTGGCTTTGTCGATTGCGCTTCGGGCCGCCTCGATCGCCGCAGTTGTGATCGCGTTGCGATGCTGCGGCAGATAGCCGACCAGCGCGCAGTACGCCTGCTCCAGGGCGATGAGTAATTCGGGGCCGTAGCTTTCAACGCGCCGCCGTGCTGCGCGTTCCGCCCGCTTGCGGTTGTCGCGCTCGATTGCAGACTGCGCTTCCTGTTCGGTGGCGTAGAACCTGTACAAGTCAGCGCGCTTCGCGATGCGCGTGCCGTCGGCTCGAACGTAGTAGGCCTTCGTTTCCCGAACGAACTCACAGCGGCTAGCTGCGTCTCGGCCGGCCCGGACTTGGAAGCGAGTGATTGGATTCATACCCGAGTGCTCCTGAGTTCTGCCCAGCGGGCGTCTGACGCGGCGTCGAGCCGGTGGCGCATGTCGTCGTAAATACGGGTGTCGATGAAGCCGACCGCATAGGCCAGTTCAATTTGGCCGTGGACGAACTTCTGGTCCGGGCGCGGGAACGGTGATCGGCGCATCGCCGTAATGCCTTCCTCGATCATCAGCACCGCGCGTTCATCGCTGAAGGCCATCGTTGTCCTCCTGCTCTTCGTCGTCGGGCTCCGGGTCCGGCTGGTCCCAGAGCGGGTCGACGGCACGGTCGTAAGCGAGTTGCGCGTTGCTGAAAGCCGCGCGGTTGCGGCGCTCGCGGTATGTCCACATCGGGATGCTCTCCGTGGTTCACCTGCATTCGGCTGAACGCTCACGCCGCCGGGCTGGCCCAGTGGGGAGGCGGGGGCGTTCATGCGAATGCGGGCGGTGAAAAAAGCCCGGCCGGAGCTGGGCGAAGAGGGGGAACGCTGCATGCGCAGCGGGGAGTGATCGGCGCGTGGGCGTCCCCTCTGGCTCCTTCCGCGCCACCAGCCGGCGGCGTTGCTCGTTGGCTCGTCTGCTTACGAGGCAGGTGCCTGACACGGCTGCCGATCACTCTCTCCGCTACGCCCTGGCTTAGCCAGGAAAGAGAAGGGCGCCGCCAAGCGCCCTGTCTCCACTTACATGCACCGCCTTATGTGAAAGCGGTTGGGTACAGGCTCGACCGCATGTTGGCGATCTGCCGATTGAGGCTGGGTTACATGGTGAGGTCCTCCGTTGTACGCGCCGTTGGACTGGCGGGCGCTCGCCGTGGGTTAAACGCCCGGCAATGAGCCGGGCGCCGAAGTCAGGAGATCGCGGTACAGGCCCTCAACGCCACCGGCGCCGACTGGCCTTCAATCCAGATAACCGCCGCCCCGCCAAGCGACACGCTGGCCCGGCCGACGGTGCGGGTGCGCTGCGGTTCGGCCCCGCGGTACGGGCGGTACTCGATCAGCGCTGGCGCCGTGTGCTCGCGGTTCCAGGCTTCGACCAGATCCGCCGGCGGCACAGGGCGGACGTTGCCGATCTGCTGGTAGATCTCGGAGCGGTGGATGGCGACGTCGTCCGGTGCGGTGATGCCGAGGCGCACCTGGTCGCCTTGGCTACCGAGGATCGTGACGGTGATGTTGTCGCCGATATGCAGGGTTTCGCCGTGACGGCGGGCAAGTATCAACATATGCTGGGTCCTGTGGTGGATAGGGCATATTTCGGTGGTCATTGGCGAATTGCGGGGCAGTCAGGCTCGAAGGCAATAAAATCGATCTGATCCTTAATGTTTGAGTTGAACAGGAAAATCACCCCACTCTCGAATGACGTAAGGAACTGAAGTCTATGCAATAGCGCCGAGTTTCCTTTTTTTCGTACCTCAACGGCGATGTAAGGAGCTTTTCTCTTCACAACTTGAATGTCATGATGCCTGGCTTTGTAGCGGAGCATTGTTGGTGTCAGAAAGTGCGGTATAATGTGGCGCAGTCGATCGTAGTTATGCTTTCGGCGCGACTCAAAGAATTTTAGGAGGTTGGCAGTTCCTTGTTTAAGGCTCTGGTTCTTCATAGTCAAAGCCTCCTCAATCGAAATGCCTTTCTTCAGTCTTTTTCGCACAGCCTGAATGCGCACCACTCCAAATCGCTCCGTTAGAGCTGGTAGCGTGTCCGTTACGCCGAAGGCTGTGTATTTCTTGAAGCTCTCATTCCTGGCAGCATGCAGCGCCGCACACTGTTTGCGTGCTGCTTCGCGTTGCTTTTCCGATCTTAACTGACCCCTTGCCCGCTCTCTTGATTCGCGGTTTCTCACCGAGTCATTGGGCGCCACCCATTGAATATCAGGCATGGCACTAATGATCGTCGCAAACTTTCCCTTACTGAATCCAAGTATCTCCGCTGCATATCGACGACTGAACCCACGAACCGCCATATCACGGATGGCCTCTTCAATGTTCATCGGCTACCTCGCTCTCGACGCAGGCCGGCGATGCTTCGATGATCTGGCGAAGGATCGGCTTCCATTGCCGCCACCATTGCAGAGCCTGTTCCTCCATGATGTCGATTTCCTCATCATCGAAGGCCCACCATTCAGCAATTGGGTGAAGTTGGCATCCGATCTGAAGATGGGTTTCTGTGTATGCAACAGGCCACTTATCAACCTGAATCGACCGGATTTCTCGGCAGTTACCGTTTACTCCCAATAGAGATGCTGGGTCGCTTAAGTTCGCCCCGGTTAGATCTGCCCCTGCTAGATTAGCGCCGCGTAGGTTGGTTCCGCGAAGGTTTGCACCCCGAAGAACTGCGTAACCAAGGTCTGCACCGCTTAGATCTGCACAAGTGAGATTGGCTGAGCGAAGATCTGCGCCTCTAAGGTTTGCATGGCTTAGATTGGCAGTGTGCAGATTGGCACTTTGCAGCCCGACCCTGCATAGATCAGCGCCAAGCAGTTCTGCTCCTGTCAGATCGGCACCAACCATGTTTGCCCCGCGTAGGCAAGAGTCAGACATGTCTGCCCCGGCAAGATTTGTATTTCGCATCAGAATGCCGCGTAGGCTGACGCCGGATATTCGTGCACCGGACATGTTAAGACCGCTAACATCAATTCGTGAGGATGCCGACTTCACTTGTGGGCTCGGTACGCTTTTCATCGTGTTACTCCATTCCGTTGAGGGCATAGATGGCTCGTGAAGGTGCGCTTGAGCTGACCGCCGGCGCCAAGGACGGGACGCTGCTGAGGCAAGGGCCTTGAAACCGCCGACGACCGCCTGACTCTGGATGCGCTTGAGGGCGCCGCGGCTTGCGTGCGGCAGCGGTGCCGGCGGCACCAGCTTCTCCAGGCTGTTCGCTCGAGGGTCGATCACGGCGTGTGCTCCGTGGTTCACCTGCATTCGGCTGAACGCTCACGCCGCCGGGCTTGCACGGTGGGGGCGGGGAACGTTCATGCGAATGCGGGCGGTGAAAAAAGCCCGACCGGAGCCCGGGCAAGGGGGGGATGAAAACGGGCTCAGGAAACAGCAGTGCAGTTGCGCAGCAGCACCGGCGTGGCCTGACCTTCTAGCCAGATCACCGCCATGCCGGAGGCGGAAACTTTGGCTTGAGTGAGCGTTCTGGTGCGGATGGGGATGGAGTCGCGGAGCGGACGGTACTCAACGGCCACCTGGGCCGGGTACGTGCGATTCCACTCTTCAACCAGGTCTTTGGGTGAGGCGGGCCGGACGGCGCCAACCCGGGCGTAGATCTCGGCGCGATGAATGGCCATCGCTTCCGGAGCAACGATTCCGAGGCGGATCTGGCCGCCTCTGTTCTCGACGACGGTCACGGTGATGTCGTCGCCAATGTGCAGGGTTTCGCCGACTCGGCGAGTGAGGATCAGCATGTGTGCCTCCGTTCAGGATGCTGGGCGCGCGGGCTCAGGCCGGCTCGCAGTGGGAAAGGGCAACGCAACCGGACACGCCAGCGAGCCAGACGACAGCAGTGTGTCCGCCGAGCATCTGGGCTTCGGTTGTCGTCCGGGTGCGCTTCGGCGTTGCGCCGCGATGGAACCGGTAATCGACCTCGGTGCCGGCGGGGTATGCGGAATTCCAGGCAGCAACGGTCGCCGCCGGGTTGGCGTTTCGCTTCATTGGATGTCTCTCTTTGAGTGATGGGCTGGTGGTGCAGTTGCTGGTAGTGGCGATTCGCCCTTGCTAATCTCTGGTCGTCGAGATTTCGGGGCGTTGGCCATGGATGCGAAAAATCTTGCAGTTCTGATGCAACTGAAGAAGGCGATGGAGCAAGAGGAGCCTGTAGGGAGGCTCAAGAAAACGGATGTACCAGAGCAGGGCTTCAGTGGAGAGTCGGAACAATGGTTCGCAGAACCTGCTCAGCAGATATCCAGTGATCTCTCAGGCAATATACTTGCTCCTCAAGCAGAGACTTTGGGCGAACAAGTAATTGATAGTATTACCTACCAGCTTCGTCAGGAGTTCTCCAGGCTAAATCGCAGCGCCAATTCGATTGACTCCCTCAGGCATGGCGAGACTCTCATTAAAGGCCAGTATGAATGTCGTGCCGCTAAGGAAAAGGAGGGAGATAAGTTACCCGTCACGAAACCTGCTAGTAAGAGGCCGCCATTAAGTCCACCAAAGTCTGCCGATTTGAGGGTTTCTGGCATACGAAGCGGTAAATGCTTTTTTAGAGATGTATACGTTAGTCGAGCCCAGTACAAGGCTCTAAAAGAATCTATGGATCTAATGATTTACGGAAATGATAATGGAGCCCTGATTAAGAAGTTTGATGCTCTGACCTTCTATCTATCCCAAGTCAGGGACGACCATGAGGCGATGGCTGTATACGAAAAAATCTTCTCCATACTGGAGTCTGTCAAGAATGACCGGGCAGGAAAGGCGGGTAAGCCAGCTCTGAGTCCGGATAGAGTGCGTCGATTTACTCGTATTCGAGAAGAGGTTGCAAAGCTTGCCAAGCCTTCTAAGGAGCTTCAGGGCAGCAATGATACTCCTGACTGGATTGCCCGTTCTTGTCTCTGGTGTAATTCGAAGTTCTTCGTCCACAAGGAGTGGGTAAAGCCGCCAACAAGGTGTAAGAACTGTCGCGAAAAATTGCATAACAGACAATGGTCCAAGGGGGCGAAGAAAGCTAAGAGTACAAAGACTGTGTACAGTCATTACGTAATCTACAGCGGTGGATCTCCAGGGCTCGGAAAGCGGCATTAATTCGAAGAGCCCAAGAATCTAATGAACTCCACGTAGAGACTATTTACCCTTCCGTCCGGCCATTCAATTATCGCTGCCGGGTAGGTCAGCACTTGCCCCTCATCTATGCAACTGTCAATTGTGAATCTGTGAAAAACTGCTTCGATATAATCAATCTTCACAGGATTTGTTTCATCGTCGCTCCAGCGTAACACCATTACTTTTCTCACGGGCGCTCTCCAGACATCAATCTCAGTCTGTTCAGTGATTTTCATGAGGCACTCACTCCTTTGATGATTTCCCAGATGCGCCTCAGAGAAGCGCATCGAGGAAATCGGTGTCGCTGGCCGGCGTTACGCGCCACGTCCGGCTGGGCGGCTACTTTCTCGGGGGACCTGAGGTCCCGACAGCCAGTCGCGGCTCTTCGCCCACTGGCTCTCCCTTGATCTAGGGCCATCTACGCTGCTGGCCACGGGGCGAGGCTCCCCCTGAACCCGTTCTGCTTTTCGGCAAGGCCTTGGCTCGCTGCGGCCTGTTTTCAACTCTGGTCTTGCGGTGAGTTGGCATGAGCAAAACTAGCGTAACGCTATTCATATGTAAATAGCGAAACGCTAGATTTTTTCGCGAAACGAGAAATGCCGAGTCCGGCATCCAGGTCTGTGCCGTATGGGCAGTGGGGTTAGTGGTAGTGAGAGACGAAAAAAGCCCGGCTCAAGGCCGGGCTTCAGGTTGGCAAGGAGGGTTTGAGAGGGAAGGGGCAGCTAGTTGCTCTTGACGGGGTTACCGTCCGACCAGACGAGCTTTAGCATTGGTCGCCTCGGTTGAGCTTTTGACGACGGCTTCCTCCGCAGCACATCTGAGTGAGCGCAGCGCCATTAGAGCGGCTGTGTCCAACCAGGCAGGTTGGGTAACGATTCCTAGCAGTAGATCTACTATTGCTCTATCGGAAGCAGATGCTTGTTCGTAGGCTCGAAGGAGAGGAGGCGTGGGTCGTTCTCTGACCTCATCCTGCCCTCCCTGACTGTGGTCGGTATCCAGCCAGCCGGCTGGTTTACCAGTAGCCTCTTCAATCCGACGAGCGGTAGTCTTCCGCATGCCTCGCCGCACCCCCGTTTTGGAGTCCTTGACTCCATCGCGGAGGTTGCCGAACTGCGATGGAGACATCCCAATTCGATCAGAGACAGCCGCCAGCCCCCCGAACTCCCGCTCGAGTAGTCGCATGTTTGCTCGACGAATTTCATCAATGTCTTTCATGTTGTCGATTCCATAGCAAAACGCTAATTGTGTATATGTGCGTTACGCTATGGGAATTAATCTAGCGTTACGCTATATTTGGCTGGCGTCTGTCTACGGAAGCTGAAAAATGAAGCTGAAACCTTACCTTGACCAGCGTCGCGGAGCCGGCTCCTGGCTCGCTCGCGAAATCGATGTTTCACCAGTCCTTGTGTCGCAATGGGCCAATGGTGTGCGGCAGGTTCCTGCGGAGCACTGTCCATCTATTGAGCGAGCAACTAGCGGGCTGGTCACCTGTGAAGAGATGCGACCGGATGTCGATTGGGCCTGCTTGCGTCAGCGCCCAGTCCCGTCACTACAAGCGATTTAACCATGGCGCTTGTCAGTGATCGAAGGTTGGGCCAGGTATGAATCTCGCGGACATGCTTGACCGTCCGATTGCATTCCAGCGTGCGTTCGTATCGTTGGGCGCCGGCATCACTGGTGCCTTGATGCTCTCGCAGGCGGTGTATTGGACCTGCCGCACCGAAGATGCGGACGGCTGGTTCTACAAGACCATGGACGAGTGGGAAGCCGAGACGGGCATGACCAGGTCCGAGCAGGAGGGTGCACGCAAGAAACTGGTGAAGTGCGGAGTCCTTGAGGAGATGAAGAAGGGTGTTCCTTGCCGGCTCTACTACCGAGTGAACATGGACGCGATAGCTGCAAACTTGAATGCGGAAAACCTGCAATCCAGTTTGCAGAAAACCCGCAAACAAGGATGCGGAAATCCTTCAGGCAAGTCTGCGGAAAAGCCGCAAGCCAGTACGCGGAAAAGCCGCGAGCAAGGTCGCGGAAAACCCGCAGTTCTTACAGAGACTACTTCAGAGACTACTTCAGAGATTACCCCTGAGATTTCTGCCGGGGAGGCTGCGCCGGCCCCGGGCGGGGAATTCGTCGGCGCCGAGCAAGAGCCCGGGCCGCGCTGCCAGATACCGGCCGACATGCCAGGCCCGAAAGACCCGAACTGCAAGGCGTACCGCACATGGGCCAACTACGCCATGGCCTATCGCACTCGATACACCGCTTGGCCGGTTTGGAACGCGTCGGTTGCCGGCAAGCTTTCGAAGCTGATCGACCGTGTGGGCCAGGCCGACGCGCCAAAGGTGGCCGCGTTCTACGTCAAGTGCATCCACGATGCTCGACTGATTGCTCAGCACCATCCCCTCGGCCTGTTGCTGGCGAACGCTGAGGGCTACCACACGATGTGGTTGACCAATCGCCCGACCACCGGAACGCAGGCACGCCAGCAGGAGAACACCGCATCGAACTTGTCCGCCGCTGAGCAGGCCCTGGCCGAGCAGCGCGCGAGGAGGGCGGCCCATGTTGACGCCTGACCAGCAGGACGCCCTGCTGCTTTCCCTTTTCGGCACCGCCGAGGCAATGGGTCAGCAACTCACGCCAGCCGCGGCTCAGCTCATGGTTCAAGACCTGGCTGCCTACGAAGAGCCAGTGTTGACCGCCGCGTTGCAGGCCGTTCGCCGGGAGGGCGGACGATTCACGGTTGCCGCTGTACTCCGGCATGTCGAGTCCGCCGACGGTCGGCCCGAGCCGAACGAGGCCTGGGCGATCGCCCTGCAGAGCTTCGACGAGGCTGAAACGGTACTTATGACGCCGGAAATCCAGCAGGCGGCTGTGGTAGCCGCACCGCTCATGAAGGGGCGTGGTGACCGGGTGGGCGCGCGCATGGCGTTCATTGCCGCCTACGAGCGCCTGCTCACTCGTGCCAGGCAGCAGGCGCTGCCCGCCAGGTGGTCGCTGTCGTTGGGCAGCGATGCGGGCCGCCGAGCTGCTGCGATTGAGGAAGCGGAACGCCTGGGGCGTCTGCCGGCGCCGGCAGCGCGGTTGCTGCTCGAACAGCACGTACTCGAGCCGGTTACGCCGGCCGGCAGCGCAATCGCCGGGCTGCTGACTGGACCCTCCGACCGGCTGCTGGCACTGACGAATGACCCACTGACCCGCGAAGCCCTTGCGAGGGAGGTTGCTGGTGGGGGGGATGTGCCAGACGACATCCGTCGGCGGCTTGAAGGCATCAAGAAGCGCTTGGTCCGCAGGGAAAAGGCGAAGGCCCGACTGCGTGATCGCCACCTGCGCCACGAGCGCGAAGACATGGACCGTCGGCGCGCCGCGGTTCTTCAAACCATCGATCAGCTACAGAGCCAGGAGGTTCAACATGGCTGAAGCACTATCAACCCAGGCGCCGGCCAAGAGCGCGGCGGCGAAGAGGAAGCGCGCCGGGCGGCCGATCTACCTGGAGTTCAAGCGCATGGTCGACACGGACACCGGCGAGGTTCGCCTGGCGTTGGTCGCCGACAGCGGAATCGACAAGTTCCTGCTGAAGGAGCGCGGGTATAAGGCTGGCTCAAAAGTGCGCGCGGAGCTGAAGCAGCCGCGGGACGTTCGCAAGCACCGCCTAGTCCACCGCATGGGCCAGTTAGTCGCGCGCAATGTGGATGGGTTCCAGGGGATGGATGCGCACTCGGTGATCAAGAAGCTACAGGGAGACGCAGGGGTTTGCTGTAGCTCGGAGTATTTCGACCTGGGCGGGCTGGGGCGCGTGTCGCGCCTGGTGCCGGAGTCGTTGGCGTTCGACGAAATGCCCGAGGAGCGGTTCCTGGAGTTCTGGAGGGGCATCTGCCAGCACCTGATCGAGCACTACTGGACGGGCATGAGTGAAGAGCAGATCGGCGACATGATCAACATGATGCCCGAGGAGGTGGTGTGATGCTGGTCGCCGCGAAGAAGCCTCGCAAGAAGACGTGCAAGGCGTGCCGGGAGGTATTCACTCCAGAGCGATCACTACAGTCGGTGTGCAGTCCGAAGTGCGGATTGGCGTTGGCGGCTGCCACGCGAGAGAGAGAGCGGAAGTCTCTGGCGAAGATAGAGCGCCGCGAGATCCGTGCGGCCAAGGAACGCTTCAAGACCCGTTCGGACCATATGCGTGAGGCGCAGGCCGCTTTCAACGAGTGGATTCGCCTACGCGACGCCGACAAGCCATGTATCAGTTGCGATTCCACGGCCTGTGACGCAGGGCTGATCACCGGCAGTCGCTGGGATGCAGGGCATTACCGCTCCGTCGGTGCTTGTCAGGTTCTGCGCTTCGAGCCGCTGAACGTGCATCGGCAGTGCGTGCGTTGCAACAGGGACATGTCCGGCAACGCGGTGGAGTACCGCATACGCTTGGTCCAGCGCATCGGCGCCGAGAAAGTCGAATGGCTAGAGGGGCCGCACGAGCCCCGGCGGTTTCCTATCGATGAACTGAAGGAGATCAAGGCCAAGTATCGAGCGCTGTCTCGGGAGCTGAAGCGCAAGATGGGGAGGGGAGTAGGGCATGGCTGACCCTCGGTTCAAGGAGTGGCTGCAGGAGCAGTGGCGCATTCTGCGTCAACACGGGCTCATCGCTGAAGGGGGGAGCAGATGAAGAAGTCATCGACCCAGGTTGTACTCGACGCAGTTCGGGAACTGCACAGCCAGCAGCAGATCGTCACTCGCCAGACCCTGGTTGAACTCACGGGGTTGAAGCCCGGCGTTGTCGATGACCGCCTATCCGTCCTGGTGGACGACTTGCTGGTGCTGCGCGTCGAGCGCGGAGTGTTCGTACCGGCACCGCAGTTCGATCCGCCCAGGCCTATCACCATCACGCAGATCCCTGGTGGCTGGGCGAAGGTCGAGATCAGCGATGATCACGTAATCACGCTTACCCCAGCGGAGAAGCGGATGCTCGGCGAATTGCTGGCGGGTGCGGCTCAG
>Ga0224745_1063_pt1 | contig 13261 bp, 7 predicted proteins | sample LIM_E_Vancomycin_3_FD_182075 | JGI IMG/M metagenome (GOLD analysis project Ga0224745, IMG submission 182075) | Enriched cells from gastrointestinal tract of the lab mouse from Pacific Northwest National Laboratory (PNNL), Richland, Washington... | ecosystem: Host-associated > Mammals > Digestive...
ATCACGACACTGATGTTGAACCGGTCTGAAGCAACTTCTTTCATCTGTTGCACATTCAAGGTCAATGACAAAATCAACGTTGCAAAAAGCAAGATCACAGCTCCAAAGACTGTCACTCCCGGATTACGCATACAAGTCTTCAATAAGACCAGATAGACCTGCATCGGACGCTGAACGATCGATACTTTTTCATAAACGACACTGTTCCCACTCTTACTCTTCAAAAGAAGGTAAGTAATCATCGGTATAAAAAGTAAAGCTACAAACAGCGAGATCGTCAAAGTTGATATAATGGATACTCCGATATGGTGCCCGATCAGTTTTATCAGGAAATTATCAGAAAAAACGAACGGCAGGAATACAGTAATGGTAGTCAGGGTAGCCGCCACAATGGAGCGCCACACTTCTTTTGTTCCCTGCGTTACCGAACGTTCGGGCGTATAGCCGTTTCCCGACAAACGATAAATATTCTCAAGCACCACGACACTATTATCCAGCAGCATTCCGATGGCCAACGCCATTCCTACCAAGGTAAGACTATTGATAGTGATACCAAAAGCGTAGAAGAAGTTGAAAGCCGTATAGACAGAAATCGGTATGGAAAGTGCGATAAAAAACACCAGCCGCATATTCTTCAGGAAAAGCCAAAGAACGAACACAGCCAATAATCCCCCTACCAATGCCAGATTAATAATCTGGTTGATATTATTTTCCATGGTTTCAGCCTTGTTCTCCTGAATGACAATTTCCAGTTCGAGCGGAGCCAGTTTCTCATTCAGCTTTTCAATCACATCGGATACACGGTGTGAAAGTTCAATCAGATTAGCCTGTGAATCATTGATCAAAGCAACCGAGACGGCTTCTTTTCCATTCACACGACTATAAGTGGTTTCATCTTTCAAGTCAAAAAAGACGGTTGCCACGTCTTTCAGCAGAATAGGACCGGGAGCGACAACTATATTCTCCAAATCAGAGACTTTGGTATACATCGCATTGACATGGACAAAATTCTTGCTGTTGGGTTCATCTGCGAAGCCTACAAATGTCTTTTCCTGGGTATTCTGCGAAAGCAAACCGCTTATTTTGGAAGCTGTGAGGTTCAGAGCTTTGCAAGCCTCCGGATTCAGACGTACTTCAATAGCTTTCTGCCGTCCTCCGTAGATATTGACGGAAGCTACTCCATCTATGTTCTCCAGATCAGAGCGAACATCCTCGTCTACCAGACTCCGGACACGGTCAGTTCCTCCCGTACCACGCACTTGAAGCACCATGAAGTTATTATTCATCTGAGCAATATCCACTTTCTGTACCTGTACGGTAAAACCGGTCGGCAGGGAGGCTGCGATTTCATTCACTTTCTCCTGCAGTTTAAGACTGGTCATCTTGAAGTTGATATTCTTTTTAAAGTCAATCTGTATGCTGGACTGCCTCCTGTCAATGTAGGATTGCAGTTTGTCTACTCCACCTATCGCACTGACCGCTCCTTCGAGTGGAATAATCACTTCCGACTCTACATACGAAGGGTCCATATCCTGCTGTGACGACACCTGGACAAACAGAACCGGAAGTTCTGCGTTGGGCAGCAACTCCACCGGAAGTTGTTTATACGACACATAGCCCAGCAGGCTGAGTGCAATAAACAGCATACAAATCGTTATTCTCCTATTTAGTAAAAAGTTCATCTTCAGCTGTTTTTAGTTCGGCGATTTATACGTCTTTTGATATTCTCCAAGACATAATAGACACAAGGAATAACCATCAAACTCATCAGAGTAGAAGTTATCAATCCTCCGATCACAGCTATAGCCATCGGTGAACGTAAAGATGCACCTTCACCAAAACTGAATGTCATCGGAAGCATGGCCAGAATCGTAGTCAAAGTAGTCATGATGATCGGACGGATACGCTGTTGCCCTGCTTCTACAATGGCATCAGTCAACTCCATTCCCGCCTGACTAAGCTGATTGATACGGTCTACCAGAATGATAGAGTTATTGACGGCAATACCTCCCAGCATGACAATACCGATGACTCCCATCATATTGATAGTGGTTCCGGTAATGAAGAAAAGTAAGATAGCACCTACTACAGCCAGAGGAATAGTCAGCAAAATCGTAAACGGATGCAGCAAGGATTCAAACTGGGAAGCCATCACCATATAGACAAGTACAACAGAAAGCATCAGAGCAAACAACAGACTGTTCATTGATTCTTGTCGTTTTTCTTCTTCTCCTGTCACTGTGATACTGTAGTTAGCAGGCAATTCAATACCTTTCACCGTTTCACGCACTTCGGCTGCTACTTTATCCAGTGATTTACTCGCATCCATATTAGCCATCACCTTACCGATACGGCTTTGATTGCGGCGCAGAATCTCCTTGGGCGCTTGTCCGTGAGTAATGGTAGCAATCTCTTGTAATACAAATTCCTGTGTTCCACTTTTGATGACAAGAGCACCAAGAGAACTCAACGGGATATCCGGCACCTTTATGACGATATCACGCATCTCACCGCGATATTCCATTTTACCGACTTCCTTACCGCTTAATTGCTGCTTCAATTGTTCGATTACCATAGCCACACTCAGATTATTGATACCGGCTATCGTACGGTCAATCGAGATCACAACTTCCGGAGCACCGTCTTCCACGGAAGTAATAATATCATAGATTCCATTTACGCCAATCATCCGTTCCTTCACCTCTTCAGTCAACTGAGCAATCTCATCCAACTCCTCTCCTTTGACCTCCACAACAATAGGAGCCCCTTCGCTTCCTAACAGTGAACTCAGAGAATTCTCATCCTGCTGAATCGTCAGTTCCAGTCCGTCAGGATTCTTGGCCGATTCCACGAAAGACGCAATCACCTTTTCCGGTGAAAGTGTACATTCCGGTGAAAGGATCACTTTCATCATTGCTGTATTTTCTCCTTCAAATATCGCATTTTCCGAACCACTTCCCTCTCCGATATGGCTGTATACCGTACATAAAGAATCACTGCCAACAATGGTATATAACAATTCTTCCAAATTGCCTACAGCAGCGGAAGTACGTTCCATCTGTGTACCTTCGGGCATTTTGACTACAGCCGTAAACGTCTTGCTTTCCGCACGGGGCATAAACTCAGTTCCGATAAACGGAGTCAGTAACCCAGTCACGATAAGAAGCAACACTGCCATACCGATCACCAGCCAACGTCGCTGAATCAGCCTGCGAAGCACTCTGCTATATCCCGTAATACGAATGGACTTCACTTCTTCCAGCTTAATCTTCTTGCCGGAAAGCTGGATATATAACATCGGAATCACCAGGATAGCCACAAACAAAGAAGAGACCAGTGAGAAAGTTACCGTCCATGCCTGATCTTTAAACAGTTCGCCCGAAGCTCCGTGAAGATAAACAATCGGCAGGAAGACGACAATAGTAGTCAGAGTAGAAGCAATTACCGCATTGGCAACTTCTGCTGTCCCGTTAATAGCAGCCTCTTTGATACTCAATCCTTTCTCCTGATTTCGGAAGATACTTTCTATGACGACAATGGCATTATCTACGAGCATACCCGCCCCGAGCGCCAGTCCTCCCAATGTCATAATATTCAGTGACAGTCCGTTGAAGAACATCAGATTAAAAGTAGCCACAATCGAAATGGGAATAGCAAGGCTGACAATCAGTGTTGTCCCCATCCGGCGAAGGAATACAAACAAGACTACAATAGCGAGGATAACACCCAAAACAGCACTGCTCTTTACTTCTCCGATCGCACTTTTTATAAAAGTACCCTGATTCGAAATCACCTGAAAATGATAACCGGGCAATGCATTCTCTATCACTGCCAATTGGCGGGTTACCTCATCCACCACTTTTACAGTATTAAAGCGCATCTCCTTATAAATAGACAGTCCGATACTACGCTTCCCGTTAATCCGTACAATGTTCTCCGGACGAGCGTTCAAAAACTGCACAGTAGCCACTTCCTTCAAAAAAACAGGAGCTTTATTACTGTTGGCGGTTGCTGTACCCGTAGCATTGTTTCCAGATGCTTCCTCTTGTTGTTGTATCGGTTTGTATCCGACAATCAGATTCTCAAAATCATCTTCTGAAGCAAACAAGCTCGAACTTTTCACCAGATATTGTAATCCCAGTTCACTGACCCGTCCCCCGGATATGCTCTGATTGTTCGATTCGATGCGCGAAGCGATATCTTCTATTTTCAGTTGAAAAGCATCCAGTTTATAAGGATCAGTCTGAATGGTAAGAGTGCTGACTTCTTCTCCCGAAAGCGTAACTTCAGCCACACCTTCCAGACGAATCAACTCATTACGGATATAGCTTTCGGCAATTTTCCTCAATTCCGCCATATCTGTAATACTCTGATGAGACATTCCCACCAAAACTACCGGAGACAAGTTCGCATCATGCTGCGTAATCTTCAGTTCAGTGATATCCTTGTTCTGGGCAAACGGATTCATGGCTTTCTGCAAATCAAGAAAAGCCTCATCCATGTCCTTTGTCCAGGTATACTCTACAGTAATTCGTGCCGTCCCGGCTTTAATCACAGAAGAGACCTGAGTAACATCACTCTGCCGGATCGCCATAGACTCCATATTTTTAACGAATTGCTTTTCGATCTCCTCGGGAGGGCGTTCACCCGCCTTTAATTCAATAAACAGGCGGGGATTATTCAGATCGGGCAATAAATCCACACTCAACTGATCGTATGATACTTTTCCCAGCAATAAGAGGGCAAATACTACCATACAAATCGTAACCGGATTGCCTACTGCAAATTTGATTATATTCTTCATAAGTATTTCCTATTTTCAAAAGATGCGGTCATATATCGCATCCATGATTTACTTTTGGATTTTGACTTTGGCGTCTTCTTTCAGTGTTTCAAAACCCTTCACTACCAAATTGTCATTTACATTAAGTCCGGATAGAATTTCGATATTATATTCATCCTCCAGACCTGTTTGCAGATTGCGTATCTTTGCCGTATTCTTTTCGACGATATATACGTATTTCCGGCGACGATTGGACAAGATTACGTCTTTAGGTATAATGATAGAACTATCAGCTCTGTCAACGATAATATCTGCTTTGGCGAACATACCCGGACGCAACTTCAACTGGTCATTATCAATCAGAATCTTTCCTTTAAAAGTACGTGTCTCCGTACTGATTGCAGGAGACAGCTCACCGACTCTCGCTTTTAAAGTATCTCCAGGGATGGTATAATGAGTAATATATACCGGTTGCGCTTCCTTGACATAACGAATGCTGCTTTCCGGCAGATTGATATCCATATACATTTTATCATAAGCCATCAGACTCACCATAGCCTTTCCCTGCTCCACTCTTGTATCGGCCGTATAGTGAGGCAAATCAACAATCACACCATCAAACGGAGCTTTCACTTTCATCTTCTCCAGATTGAGTTTTGCGTTTTCATAATCGTAACGGGCATTCGTTACTTTTACTTCCGTATTCCGCATTTCACTCATCGTCACCCCTCCTTTTTCATAGAGAGCTTTCTGCTTTGACTGTTCCTGTTCAGCAATTTCAAGACTTAGTTTTTTAGCGTCAATAGCGATTCCGTTTTCATACTCCTTGTCTTCCAGACGGATTATCAGTTCCCCCTTACTTACCCTGTCTCCCATTTTGAAAGGTTTTCCGGTTCTCGGATTAGTCTGAAGTTTATAAAATCCGCTCATTTCCGCATTCTGAGATGCACCGTAAGTCGGCTGCACTGTTCCTGTTGTATTTATTAATTTACTGATAGAACCTTTCTTCAGCTCCACGACAGATACCGGAGTTGCAATATTATTGGGTGCGTTTTGTGGTTTGTTGCCACAGCCGGTTAACAATAAGGTTGTTAACAAAGAAGATGCAATAAAAATTTGATACTGTTTCATGGTCTGCTTATTTTTTATCAATAATGTCTTTCATAGGAACAAGAGGGATATTCTTGTCGAAATCATACAATGAAAGGATTTTAAGATTAAGTAATTCTATTCTGTAATTAATCAACGCCTGCGTATAAGTAATCTTCTTATTCGAAAGCTGAGTCTGGAACTGGCTCATTTCCATACCGGTTATGTCACCTTCCCGATAACGAGTCTGATTCAGATCATAGGTCAACTGTGCATTCTGTACATTTTGCTCGGCGATCTTAATCTGAGTCCGGAGGTTTTCGAGGTTACGCCATACCTGACGAATATTCAGCTCGATATCCACTTTATCCTCTTGAAACTCGAGTTCATTAATCCGTTGGGCCATCTTTTGTGCTTTAATCCTTGCTTTCTTTTCACCCCAATCGAAAATAGGAACAGCAAAACTGATAGAAACCCTCGGATTCTGTGTCGGATTATTATAGACTTTATTCAGGTGGCTATTATCTCCTATCAATCCGAAAGAGATGGATACATCTCCTTTAAACTCGTTCAGCGCTTTTGTCTTAATCATATCGAACTCAAGTTCCTTGCTCTCTATTTCACGTTGACGAAGTTCCAGACGCGAACCCAATCCATGCGATATGGCCTGGTCCAGATTTACCTGAATCGGTTTAATCTCCACTTCCGCAAATACGAGAATATCTTCATCCAGCCTCATTCCGAGAGTCTGTTTGAGTTTGTCCTTCGCATTCTCCAGATTCACCTGACTTTCGTCTACAGACGAACGTGCCGTAGCCAGATTCAGTTCCGCTTGAAAGAGTTCGTCCTTCGCTGCTAAATCCGCTTCTACCTTATTCTTGATAATATCATAACTTTGCTGGGCATTAACCAGTTCTTCACGACTGATTTCCAGATTACTCTGTGCCATATAGACAGAATAGAACTGATCGGTTATACTTTTCTCCGTATTCAGTTGCTGCAAAGCATAACTGATATTGGCATTTTCATAATCATACTCTATTTGCTTGAGTTCCATTTTACGCTTGTTGTATGTGAAAATAGGCTGAGTCAATTGCAGATAGAGGTCATTGCTGAATGCCCGGTTACTAGTTTTATCGCCTTCTATAATGGAGCTGTTGTCCTGCCAGCCAAAACGGTTGATTAAAGAAATTGTACCGTCTGTCCATAGAATGGGCTGATCGACCTGAAAGGTCCCGCTGGTATTGAATGTTTCATTCGTGTACCATTGTGACAGACGATTATCGAAACGCCTGTTCTTGTTATAGTCCACTGGGTTCAGATTTAATGAAAATCGAGATTTTAATGAAGCCTTCTGCGCCAGCAGATTCTGCTTATATCTCTCCAGATTCATGTAGGAACGGCGAAGAGAAGGACTGTTCTCCTGCGCAATCTCCATTGCCTTGTCAATCGTTAAAGGAATTTGTCCTTGTGATGTCAGGGCAATTCCCGTAAAAGTTACGATTGTCAGCAGCATTCTTTTTAATAGTAGTAAGTCACTTTGCATATAGTTTGCTGTTTTAATAATTATCGTTTCACTATTTTCACTGCGTCAGCTGTCACAGAACGCAGCTTACATTCATCCGTCAGCACGACACGAACCGTATCGGCACTAAAATAGTAAGTACCGAGTTGTTCCCAACCCTCATTGGCTTTTCTCAGATTGATATAGGCATCTTCCATCTCACTGTCGTATGCCACCCTGAAATGATATTCACCCTGAAGGCGGTCATTCCATCGCAGTTCATCATCCTTGAATACATGATAATAAAGCTCATATTGACCGGCTTCCGGCACAGGAATTTTCCATGTAGCCGTCTGACTGCCGTCTCCACTCTTAATCACATAGGCCGAACGGATATATTTACCATAATATTTAGCATTGGTGGTGGCCGTCCATTGTAAAGGCGCACGCCACCAGGATATGCCCGAATATTTAAAGGAAGTATCCTCCACTTTATCCATCCATTTAGGCAGAAGTCCTACGACAGCAGGGGTAGAAAGTACAAAGAGAGTGGAATCTTCATTATCCACAATAACCTCTCCCGGCATTTCTAAGGATGATTCCGGCAAGGTATAGATAGTGTCCTTGACTATTTTATTCCGTTCTTGTTTTACATTACCAATGGATTGCCGTATCATATAAGGCAGATTGCCGGAAACCATCGTATTGATTTCCACATCACGTATCTGTTCTTCCCAGACAGAAACAAATTCTTTGCTTGTATGGGCAGCTATCTCTACCTTTTTTCTGGCTCTGGGATCTTCCATCGGTTGATACCACCAGCCATTTTGAAGAACGTTCATCTGAATTATTCCGTCATAATCCGAGTTATTGCTCACCAGTACTTTCAAGACAAAGAATTCTTCTCCTCCTTTATTGACAACTTTGGTCAGTTCGGGCTCTCCGATCGAATAAAAAGGAAGAGGCGTCAACTGTTCCCATTCTTTCAAATATGAATAAAGATCCGTCCGGCTCATTTCTCCCAGAGTATCCAGCATATTTTCGAACTTTATGTTCAGAAATGTATTACGCTTCAACATCGCATATAGTGAATCCCGGAAAGCATCTACGCCCATGTTTATTTCTGACCGGGCAAAAAGACGGCTTGCCTCCAGTCCTACGATATTATTTTGCAGATTACGCTGTTCCACATCAGCCAGCAACTCCTTGAAAGTATGCTTTTCCAGCAGCAGGTTGGCCTTTTCATTGTTACTAAGCCCATTTATCTGACGTTCCCATCCTTCATTTTCCGACTTCTTTTGCAGATATAGCTCAATAGCCCGATTGGCAACAGGCCATTCCGAAGAGTAAATATTGTACCGGAAATTATAAATCTGCGGGAAAAGGAAATAAGGATTTGCCGTAGACGAAAGATTTCCCCGTCCTCTACTACCCGACGAAAAGTTATAATCGCCTTCTGTCTGCAAAAACATCCAGGCAAAGTTACTAAAAGTCCGCATCTGGGCTTCCTGCAGACTGATTTCATTATTTCCCGACCACCGGATATGATTCTTCACCTGCCTCTTCACATCCAGTTCCCAGAATATAGCTCCTTTTTCGGGGAACAATACCATTTCAGGTTGTACTGTCTCCTGCGCTTGCGACCAGGCACGTTCATAGCTGGCAAATTGCACAGGAACTTCTACAATAGAAAATCGCTTAAAAGGATAATCCAGTTTATATTGCCGTGCCAGTTGCTCTTTCACATTACGTATCAGCCAGGGAATGGTATCGTGAATAGAATCAAACGAAGCAGTAAAATAGTCATGGTCCCTTAAATGCCAAACGCTATAAAGAATGCTGTCCGCATAAGCACTTTTTTGCTGATAGTCACCTATAACCAACGATAGTGTCTGAGACGGATAATCTCCTTTAAACGAATACACTCCTTCTTCATCACACTTTCCTTCCCCTTGAGAAAGAGGAACTAACCCCGGTAGAGGCTTGACCTTCAAGCGATAATTACTGAAATAAGTTTGCTGCCAGTCAGGATTTTTATCACTATAGCTTGTTCCTGCACGGGGATACCAATAAGTTTCAGGGGTAAGCATCAGATAATTTTTCGTCTGAAAACTATACTGCTTGTCTATGTTGAACAGAAACTTTTTATTGGAAGCTTGCAGCACTTCGGGAGGGATATCCAAATAACAGAATGAGTTATCTATCTGTCCGTCATACCTGAATGTTGCAGAGATTGTATCGCCTTTGGCATGCTTCGTGCCGAAATCCACCAATACTATTTGCTTGTCACGTTTAAACTTGAGTTGCTGTCCGGCCGAATGAACGGAATGAATGGTTAATCCCGGATTCAAACAGAAGGTGAATACGGCAGATGAGTCCAATGCCACTCCTTTCACAGTTACTTCCGACAGAAAATCTTCAGGATGCTGCTCTACAGAAAGATCATATTCATGAATGAACATCTTCGGAGTAGAAACATATTGGTTGTTGATCTTCGTATAGGTAGCGCGTATATCACTTTGATATAAAATCGAATGTATATGCCAATAACCGCATACGAAAGCTAACATGAGAGTACAAAAAGAAATAACCAGCCACGGATAATTACTGTGTGATGAATTCGGCAGACGCCTGAACAGGGAAATCGTGAAAAAGACAAACGCCAGTCCGGCAAGAAAATAGATGCCACGATGATTTAAAATCACCTCCCAGTTGGAAAAACCGACAATGCTGGACTTCACCAAAGGAAGACTATAAGCCATATAATCGAAAAGATAATAAAGCTTATCTTCAATATAGAAAACGGTAAGTCCGATATATCCTAACAATAAAACGAATGTCAGTGCCTGATTTTTCAATACCAGCATCAGAAAGATAGCCAGGCCGATGATGAAAATCAGCGTAGGGACACTGATCAACAGAAAATAAAGCAAGTAAGCCATCCAGTCCACTTCTCCCAATGTCAGGTTGAATGCAGCCGTAATAGCCATAATAATGAGATTCAGCAACAAAAAGACGCGCAGATTTCCCCAAATCTTACCGATGACGTATTCAGCATTGCTTAATGGACGGACATAAAAGACTTCTGATGTATCCAGCTTTTTATCTCTTTTCAGGAAGTCGGATGCCAGAAAGATAGCAATAACAGCCTGCCCTGTATTTAGCAACAGTAAAATTAGATAAGGAATGTTCGATGGAATGGCTGTAGCAATCCAGAAGCCTCCGCTATCTTCCGATACGAACAACTGGAAATTGAAAAAAGTAATGATAGTTACAGCGAGTACCGTGAATACTCTGAAGAACCAGCTTCTGATTAATAATTTACTTTCATATTTTGCTACCGATTGTATATTAGATATAAAGGTCATATCAGCATATCGTGTTTAGTCGTTTGTCCAAAGGTTTAATTGATTCTCCATATAATATACATAGGCGTGTTCCAGATTAGGGGGAAATGGTTCCGCTTCGTATCCTTCTACTTTATCGGCAACCACCTGTACTTCCCAAATTGTCCCCGATGGAATCGTGGAGATTACCGGATATTTTTTATCGATCTCATGCAACTGATCTCCCGCAGCCCTGATTCTCCACACTTTACCCTCGGCTAATTTCAGCATATCTTGCGGAGAACCGTTGAAGGAAACTTGTCCCCGGTTCATTAACGCCATATTATTACAAGTACTGGAAATATCACCGACAATGTGAGTAGACAAAATAATAGTCACATCATTCTCGCTGACCTCCGAAAGAAGGTTACGGAAACGGATACGTTCTTCCGGGTCAAGTCCGGTAGTAGGTTCATCAACAATGATTACCTTAGGATGATGTATCAGCGCTTGTGCAATTCCTAACCGCCGCTTCATACCTCCCGATAATTTATTGGCATATCGTTCGCGAACATCGAACAACCCTACGTTTTCGAGCATTTCATCCACAGCCTGTTTTCTCTGCCTGCTATGGGTCATACCGGACAGACGCGCCGCGTAATCAAGAAACTCATACGTTTTGTATTTGGCAAAAAAACGAAAGTCCTGAGGAAGATACCCCAGAATACCGCGTATTTCTTTCCGCTGTTTCATCAAATCATAACCGCAAATTTCTACTTGCCCGGAAGTTGGTTCCATAAGGGCTACAAGAATACGCATTAAAGTAGATTTGCCGGCGCCATTGGGTCCTAATAAGCCAAACATCCCTGCAGGTATTTCCAGATTGACATCTTTCAAGGCATGATTTCCGTTTGGATAGATCTTATTAAGGTTCTTAATAATTATGCTCATGACATTTTATTTGTCCTATGTTGTATTGGGTGATAAAGATAGGCTTTATTTACAGGATACAAATCATAATTATAAACATTAACTTATATTAGTAGAATTCTGTCTAAAATGAACATTCAACAAACATCCATATATCTCATAAACGAAAAGGAAGAAACCACTTCACAGTGACCTCTTCCTCCTCATATCCCATATGATTATTGCCCAACAGGGTTTATAAAAAAGGGGTTTATTAAAAAGGGTTATTTTTATGATCTTAATTATTTATTAGTTACTTCCACCCTTACCACCACTATGAGTAGGATTAGTAGTCACTGTCTTATACTGATGATCAGTTCCGGTATAGCGTGTTGCAATTACTGAAATTGTAACAGGACTTCCTTTATACAGCACCTTAGTAGACAATGTAGTAGTACGAGTCTTAGCATAACAAGTATAGTTCATTGTCGTATAACCATTCACGTTTACAGTATTATAAGTACGTTCTGTTGTTTTCACACCTGATGCTGAACCCATCAACGAATACAAACGAGTTTTGAAGAAAGCTACCATAGCATTAATTGTTGCATCACTAGCACCCGACAATTTGCTCTTTACAGCATTGGTGATATCTGCATCTTTACATTCCCAACCGGATTTCTCTTTATAAGTCAATGCAATGCCAGTTACAGCTTTAGGATTTTCGCTGTTATCACGGCTTGCCTGTCCCAAAACTTCACTCTTTACAACTGTTTCAGAACTAACCTTACTAGTTACTTTATTTTCTACAGCACATCTTTCAAGGCATGATTTCCGTTTGGATAGATCTTATTAAGGTTCTTAATAATTATGCTCATGACATTTTATTTGTCCTATGTTGTATTGGGTGATAAAGATAGGCTTTATTTACAGGATACAAATCATAATTATAAACATTAACTTATATTAGTAGAATTCTGTCTAAAATGAACATTCAACAAACATCCATATATCTCATAAACGAAAAGGAAGAAACCACTTCACAGTGACCTCTTCCTCCTCATATCCCATATGATTATTGCCCAACAGGGTTTATAAAAAAGGGGTTTATTAAAAAGGGTTATTTTTATGATCTTAATTATTTATTAGTTACTTCCACCCTTACCACCACTATGAGTAGGATTAGTAGTCACTGTCTTATACTGATGATCAGTTCCGGTATAGCGTGTTGCAATTACTGAAATTGTAACAGGACTTCCTTTATACAGCACCTTAGTAGACAATGTAGTAGTACGAGTCTTAGCATAACAAGTATAGTTCATTGTCGTATAACCATTCACGTTTACAGTATTATAAGTACGTTCTGTTGTTTTCACACCTGATGCTGAACCCATCAACGAATACAAACGAGTTTTGAAGAAAGCTACCATAGCATTAATTGTTGCATCACTAGCACCCGACAATTTGCTCTTTACAGCATTGGTGATATCTGCATCTTTACATTCCCAACCGGATTTCTCTTTATAAGTCAATGCAATGCCAGTTACAGCTTTAGGATTTTCGCTGTTATCACGGCTTGCCTGTCCCAAAACTTCACTCTTTACAACTGTTTCAGAACTAACCTTACTAGTTACTTTATTTTCTACAGCA
>Ga0224745_1040_pt1 | contig 12838 bp, 8 predicted proteins | sample LIM_E_Vancomycin_3_FD_182075 | JGI IMG/M metagenome (GOLD analysis project Ga0224745, IMG submission 182075) | Enriched cells from gastrointestinal tract of the lab mouse from Pacific Northwest National Laboratory (PNNL), Richland, Washington... | ecosystem: Host-associated > Mammals > Digestive...
GGCTTAATTTTCTCCTGAAAAAGAGCTGTTTGCACACCGCTGTAAAACGGAACCGAAAGCCCCATTATTGCACAGCAGACTACAAATATGAAAAATCCACTTTGGGGAAGTAATCCTGAAATGGTTAAGCTTATCCCCATCATAAAAATGGATGCCGTTATTAATAAGATTCGCTTTTGGTAATTCCCAAATAACCCTAATAATAGACCCCCTATCAACATACCAGAGGCATAAGCAATCTCCGTAATAGAAATATGCATCGGTGTACCATTAAAACATTCCATAGTGATTAAAGGATATAAAGCATTTATGGGCATATAAACAAACATATATAATGTTCCAACGAGTAATAAAGCAAATAATCCTTTATTTTGCCGTAGTACAGCCATTCCTTCTTTCATTTCTCTTATGAAATTTGGTTCCAAACTTTGCACTCGATCACCCAGCTTAGGTATACGTACAATTGCTACCGTAATAGATGCAATCACAGCACCCAATACGTCGATGGCAATAATAGCATTTAAATCCCAAACGGAGTATAAGAGTGCTGCAACTGCCGGACTAACAATATAGCTTATAGACTGCAAAGACTGACTATAGCCTGCGCATTTCGTTAGCTGCTCTTCTGGTACTAAAAGTGGTGTAACCGAATTGAGTGCTGGGGTATGAAAAGCTGTTCCAATGCTACGGATAAACAATACTATCATAACCATCCAGACAGGTAGCTCCATATAGAATGCAACAATAGCTAGCACGGCCCCAGCTGCTGCGATAATTAAATCAGCACCAATCATTATCTTCTTCCTATCATGACGATCCACTAATACACCAATGGCTGGTCCAAAGACCGCATAGGGTAAAAAACCTACAAGTGAAGCCATAGACAAGACCATCGCAGATCCTGTTTTTTCTGTAAGGTAAAAAATAATCGCCATTTGCAGGATGGCACTAGTGATTAATGATACTGCCTGCCCTGCCCATATTGTATAAAACTTAAGTTTCCAATTGTTGTATTTTTCCATTTATATTATCTCCCTTAATTCCGCAACACTTTGATTTAACTTTATTTATAAGTTCCTGAGCAACAAAAAGTTGCTCAGGATTTTGCCATGTCAGATTTTTCACTTATCTTAGTGTTGCAAATCAAAACAAGCGTAAATCGTAACAAGACATGGCAAAGTACAAATAAAATCTGAAAAACTCACACCTTTTGGAGGAATTTTTTCAATCATGGAGCAATTTGACTCCATGCTTTCACCTATTATCGACCAGACACTTGGTCAGAGATGCCGCAGTATCATCGGATACCAGTACAGCGAAATTATTCGTTCTCTGATGAGCGTATACTTCTGTGGCGGTTCATGCGTGGAGGATGTAACATCGCATCTGATGCGTCATCTCTCGTATCATCCGACCTTGCGCACATGCAGCTCTGATACCATCCTCAGAGCCATCAAGGAACTGACACAGGAAAACATCTCATATACTTCCGATAAGGGCAAGACCTATGATTTCAATACGGCAGACAAGCTCAACGCCTTGCTTATAAAAGCCTTGGTTTCCACTGGTGAACTGAATGAGGTGGAAACCTACGATGTTGATTTCGACCATCAGTTCCTTGAAACAGAGAAGTATGATGCAAAACCGACATACAAGAAGTTCCTCGGCTACAGACCTGGCGTATATGTCATCGGTGACATGATTGTCTATGTCGAGAACAGCGATGGCAACACAAATGTGCGCTTTTATCAGGCTGAGACCCACAAGAGATTCTTTGCCCTACTGGAAGCCAACAGCATCCGTGTGAATCGCTTCAGAGCCGACTGTGGTTCGTGCTCGAAGGAAATTGTCAGTGAGATAGAGAAGCATTGCACGCACTTCTACATCCGCGCCAACAGATGCAGTTCGCTCTACGATGACTTGTTTTCACTGAGGGGATGGAAGACGGAGGAAATCAACGGCATCCAGTTTGAACTCAATTCCATTCTTGTTGAGAAATGGGAAGGCAAGTGCTATCGTCTTGTCATTCAGAGACAAAAGCGCATGGATGGAGAGCTTGACTTGTGGGAAGGTGAATACACCTACAGATCCATTCTTACCAACGATTATGACTCATCAACAAGAGACATCGTCGAATTTTACAACAAGCGTGGGGGCAAAGAGCGTATATTCGATGATATGAACAACGGATTCGGCTGGAACAGGCTCCCCAAGTCGTTCATGTCAGAGAACACTGTATTCCTTCTGCTTACGGCATTGATACACAATTTCTATAAGACCATCATTAGCAAGCTTGACACCAAGGCTTTCGGGCTCAAGGAAACGAGTCGCATAAAGGCTTTTGTCTTCAGCTTCATCTCCGTACCTGCCAAGTGGATCATGACAGCAAGGCAATACGTGCTGAATATCTATACTGAAAACCGGGCTTATGCAAGACCTTTCAAAACTGGATTCGGATAAAGTCCGTTCCTTATGGTTTTAATCTGCGTATTGCCTCAAGTCGCATTGTGGGGTAAGGGGAAGGTATGCACAAATCGGACAAAATTCACGCTCATACTATCATGATGCATAGTGTTCAAGCTCTTTACTGCAATTGAGATTGCCATTGAGATTGCTTGCGGATTTTAGGATATATAGGGGCATGTTCTTCAACTCCCGGACAATCCTCTCTACGGTTGCATCATCCACAGTACCACGCATCTGTCCCACGCAGAGGGCAAGCAGCATCAGCACCGTTACCTGTCCTGTAAAAGCCTTGGTAGAAGCCACACCTATCTCAGGTCCTACATGGATGTATGTCCCGGAATCCGTATTTCTTGGGATAGAGGCACCCACGACGTTGCAGATGCCATACACAAAAGCCCCCTTGCTCCGTGCCAACTGTATGGCGGCAACGGTTCCGAGCGGTCATACTTCCTTTGTAACTCCATACACTTCTCAAAGGAGAAGTCGGATGCCTCAAAAAGAGGCTGGATAAGGTGGGCGCATTCGTTCAGCAGTCCCTTGACGATGTGGATGTTCATCTCGTGGCAGTTTCGGCAAATTGCACTGTTGCAGTTGATATACCGATGACTGTTGATGAAGTCATCCACATAGCGGTCATACCGCTTGCCATTCAAAATCACATCCTGAAGATAGAGTTCTCTCGCTTCTAAGAGTAACTCAAACAATTCTTCTGCTACATCCTGTTCGGTAGCGAAGTGGGTCAGGTGTTGCTTCTCTTCAAAAAAAGAGAAGACTTTTTAATTTGTTTTTGCATACTAAATTACTTATTTATAAGTTTATGACGACTGAAATATAAAAATTACACAACATGGTTCAGTATTAGGTTATAATTCTTGTAAAGTTACATTCCTCCTCCCAACGCATGGTAAAGTTTAATTATACTTTGTATGCGTTCAAAACGAGTTTGTAACTGTTGCACTTCCGCTTCGAGAAGAGACTGTTTGGCGGTCAGCACTTCCAGATAGGTGGTATTGGAATGACGCATCAGCGATTCTGTCTTTCGCACAGCGTCGCATAATGTTTCAACCTGCCGAGCATTGATTTCAATTTGCGATTTTGCCGTCTGCCATGCGGTCAGAGCATCGTTCACTTCCTTTCCTGCGTTCAGTAATGATTGCCGGAACAACAGTTTGGCTTCTTCCTGACGGCTTTTGGCTATCTTCAAGTTGGCGATGTTTACGCCCCGGTTGAATAACGGCTGTGTCAGGGAACCGATGGCATTAAGTAACCATTGTCCGGGATTTACGATTACGCCACCGCCGTTATTAGTCCATCCAAGAATTCCCGAGAGGGTAATATTGGGATAGAAGGCGGCACGGGCCGCATTGGTGGCGTAGAATGCTTGCGCCAGTTCCATTTCAGCCTGACGCACGTCGGGACGGTTGGAAAGCAGTTGCAAAGGGACTCCGATCGAGACAGTATCGGGGAAAGCAGCCTCGGCCAGATCACTTCGTCCAATCGAGTGTGACGGCATGGCAAGTATCGCAGACAGGGCGTTTTCTGTTTCGGAAATACTCTTGCGTATGGATAACAGGGATGCTTCGAGTCGCATCACGTTCGCCTTTGCCTGCAATACGCCAGCCTCGTTTGATTTCCCCACTTTTTTCAACGCTTCAAGAGTGCGTACGGTAGTCCGCCAGTTCTCCAAAGTCCGGTTACTTATTGTCATTTGTGCGTCAAGCATGGCAAGGGTGTAGTAACTGTCTGCAATAGTGGCGACAAGCTGTGTCTGTACGGCCTGCCGGTAGGCACGGCTTCCTTGTAATGCGGCGGCTGCGCCACGCTTTGCCGCCGTAAGTTTGCCGAAGATGTCCAGTTCCCAGCTTGCCGACGCTCCCACATTATATGTCTTTGCCGTTGCTCCGTCATGTTTATTGGCATTACCTTCGGCAGTCAGTCCCAGTGATGGAAGATATGATAGTCTGGCAGTCATCAGGACGGCTTCTGCCGCTTCCACGCGTAACCGTGCCACATTGAGGTCTGCGTTCCGTTCAAGTCCGGTTTCAATCAAGGACTGGAGTTTCGGGTCGGTAAACATTTCCCGCCACGACAGGGACGCGATGGTCATTGTATCAATGTCCGCCGGCATGTCCCGATACAGATTCTCCGTTGAGAGGTCAGGGCGATGATACCGGCTGTATGTGCCACAGCCGGCAAGCATCCATCCCGACAATATGATATATATTACTGTCTTCTTCATTTAATTATGCTTAACACGTTCTTGGATATATTGGAATACAATAAACAATGACGGCACAAGGAACAACAGAGCCAAAGTACCTACAATCATTCCACCGATTACACCTGTGGCAAGCGAACGGCTGCCGTTGGCACCCACTCCGTGCGCCATCATCAGCGGGACAAGACCGAACACCATGGACAACACAGTCATCAATATGGGGCGCAGGCGGACTTTTGCCGCACTGTATGCCGCCTGTGCCAGCGTCATGCCTTCCGACCGCCGTTTACCGGCGTATTCGGTAAGCAGGATCGCTGTCTTGGCAAGCAGGCCTATAATCATGATAAGTCCGGTCTGCATGTAGATGTTGTTCTCCAGACCGAAGAGCCACGCAAACAGGAAACTGCCCATCAGTCCGCAAGGCACCGACAACAGAACCGCGAAGGGTATGAACACGCTCTCATACAAGGCGCACAGAATCAGATAGACCAGAACCATGCAGAGCAGGAATATAAGCGTGGCATTGTTGGTCGTCTTGCTTTCCTCACGCGAAATGCCGCCAAACTCGTATGTGTAATTTGACGGAAGCACTTCACGTGCCGTCTCGCCGATGGCTTCGAGCACCTGCCCCGAACTGTAGCCCTGAGCCGGAGACCCGCTAATCGAGATGGCGTTGAACAGGTTGAAACGGGTGAGGTCTGACGGGCCGTTGGTCTTGGTCAGGCGCACGAACCGGCTCAAAGGCGACATGCCGCCATCGGTGGCACGCACATACATGTGGTGCAGGGATTCCGCATTCACACGATATTCCGCCGGAGCCTGCATGGTCACATGGTAGAGCTTGGAGAACCGGTTGAAGTCGGAAACATATTGTCCGGTATAATAGCCCGACAATGTGGAAAGCACATCTGCGGGCGACACACCCGACTGTTCGCATTTGGCGGCATCGATATCCACCCAGTATTGCGGATAATCCGTGGCAAAGGAGGAATAGACTTCGCCGATTTCGGGTCGCTGCGACAAGGCTTCGACAAACTTGTCTGCCTCTTCCTTGAAGGCGGCGATGTTTCCGCCCGCCTTGTCCTGCAAATAAAGCTCGAAACCGTTTCCCATGCCGTACCCGGCAATCATCGGAGGCGACATGGCGAACACCGTGGCATCGGGAATATCCGAAGTGGCGGCATAAATCTTTCCGATGACATCATTGACCGACTGCCCCTCTCCCTTACGCTGCTCCCAGTCTTTGAGTGTCACGAAATACATCGCCTGCGAGGGACCGGAACCGCTGAAAGAGAAACCGGCGACCGCACCGCTGTATTCAATCTCGCCGATGCTGTCGAGACGGCTGTTGATACGCTCCATCACCTTACTTGTCTGAGCCATGGATGTGCCGGGCTTCGTGTTCATGCTCACCATGACCGTCCCGGTGTCCTCTTCGGGAATAAGTCCCGTCTTTGTGACATTGACCAGCAGCACCAGCAACCCGAAAGAAATGCCTATGATGCTCCACAACAGCCATCGGCGATGGATAATGAACATCACTCCACGTACATAGCGTCGGCTCAGACTGTCGAAGACGGCATTGAACGCTTTACGGAAACGGGCTGCAAAATTGTTCTTAGTGTTGCCCTGCTCATCGATATAGGGTTTCAGCAGCAGCGCGCAAAGTGCCGGTGAGAGTGTGAAGGCATTGACTGCCGAGATTCCCACGGCAACAGCCATCGTGATACCGAACTGCGTGTAGAACGCTCCCGAAGTCCCGCCCATCATGGCTACGGGGAAAAACACTGCCATAAAGATTATGGTAGAGGTCAGGATAGCCGACGAAACGCCTTTCATGGCATCATCAGCCGCGAGAACTGCTGATTGATAGCCCTCATCGAACTTCGCCTGCACCGCTTCCACCACCACAATGGCATCATCGACCACGGTTCCGATGGCAAGCACAAGCGCGAACAGGGTGAGCAGGTTGATGGAGAATCCAATCATGGACATCACGGCAAATGTGCCGATGATGGAAACGAAGATGGATATGGTAGGGATAAGCGTTGACTTGATGTCCTGCAAGAACACATACACCACCACGATGACCAGAAGTATCGCTTCCAATAAGGTGCGGAGGACAGAGTGGATGGAGGCATACAGGAACTTGTTGGTATCGGTAAGCACCACGAATTCCGTCCCTTCGGGCAAGTCCCGGCTAAGGTCGTCAAGCACTTCGTGAATCTCCTTGATGGTGCTTGAAGCATTGGACCCGGCTTTCTGGTTGATGAGCATCATGGCTGCCGGATGCCCGTTCACTTCGGAGGAATAGTTGTAGTATTCATCGCCCAGTTCCACATCGGCAACCTCCTTCAGCCGAAGCACATTGCCGCCCGGCAGTGACTTGATGACCAACTCACCGAACTCTTCCGCGCCGGACAAGCGTCCGCGGTATTTCATCGTGTATTCATTGGCGGTAGGATGATTGGCACCGAAGGAGCCGGTGGCGGCCTCGATGTTCTGTCGTGCGAGTACGGTGGATATGTCATCGGGGATAAGCCCGTATTGCGCCATCTTGTCGGGACGCAGCCAAAGTCGCATGCTGTAGTTGGAACCGAACAACTGTGCCTTTCCCACGCCGCTGATACGTTTCAGCCTCGGCTCGACATTGATTTTCACGTAATTGTTCAGGAAGGTCTGGTCGAAGCGGTCATCGGGCGAATAGAGCGCGAAAGTCATCAGTTCGGCATTCTGCTGCTTTTCAGTGGTGACACCGGTCTTGGTGGCTTCCGCCGGAAGTTGGCTCAGTGCGCCGTTCACGCGGTTCTGCACGTTTACCGCCGCCATGTCCGCGTTGGTTCCCTGTTTGAAATAGATGTTGATGGAAGCATCTCCCGTATTCGATGCCGTGGAAGTCATATAGGTCATGTCTTCCACTCCGTTGATGGCTTCTTCCAGAGGGGTTATCACTGCCTTCTGCACGGTTTCAGCGTTTGCTCCCGGATAAGTTGCGAATACGTTGATGGTCGGAGGTGCGATGTCGGGGTATTGTTCCACCGGCAAGGAAAACATGGAAATCATGCCCAACAGTACAATCACCACCGAGATAACGCCCGAAAACACCGGGCGGTCTATAAAAAATCGCAGGTTCATTTCGTTTCGTTTTTAGGGGTTATGCTCATGCCTTCTCTCACCAGTCCCACGCCTTCGGCGACAATGGTGTCACCGACCGAAAGACCTTCTTTTACGATAAACCGGTTGCCGTCGTTCAGGCGGTCCACCGTGAGATAGGCGGCTTCCGCCTGTCCGTTTTTCAGACGGTAAGCGATAATCTTGTCCTGCAGTTCCACGGTGGCGGTCATGGGAATGGTTACGGCCTCCGTTTTCGGGTTTTGAAGGATGACATTGCCGATGCTGCCACTCAACAGTTCGCGGTCGGGATTGGGGAACAGGGCTTTGATTTGTACCGTTCCGGTAACAGGATCCACCACGCCGCTTACGGTTTCAATACGTCCTTTCGCCTTGTACAGGCTGCCGTCGTTGAGTTGCAGGCCCACTTCCGGCATCCCGGCTATCATGCTGTCAATCGAGCCATAGCGAGCCAAATATCGCCGTAGCATATTCTCCGAAATGGAGAAATAGGCATACATCTCCGCATTGTCGGACACGACCGTGAAAGGCTGTGCCATATTGGGACCGACAAGCGCACCGATGCGATAGGGCAATGTGCCTACTACTCCGTTGCTCGGGCTTTTGATTTCCGTATAGGAGAGATTGTTGCGTGCATCCGATTCTTGTGCCTTTGCCTGTTCGAGTTCAGCACACGCCACTGCCAGTTGGTTCCGGGCGAGAGAAAGCTCGTAGTCGGATATGACCTTCTCGTCAAACAATGCCTGCTTGCCCCGCAGCTCGATTCTTGCCGTTTCCACTTTTGCCTGTGCCGCGCTGACATTGGCCTGCGCCGTGCGTAATGCCGCCCGATAGGGCACTTGGTCAATTACAGCCAATACTTGACCGGTCTTCACCCGTTCACCCTCTTTCACTTTCAGACGGATAATGCGCCCGGATATTTGCGGCAGGATGTCCACATCCTGCCGTCCGCGTATGGCGGCGGAATAGGACTCGGAGATTTCCACCGGACTTGCCGCGACCTTTATGACCCGATAACTCTGCACCGCATCCTGCTTGCCGTCCGCCTGCCTGCATCCGGTCGGCAGGAACAGCATGAGAGCAAATGCGGCGAAATTCGTGATAATGAATTGCTTGTTCATATTTTCTTCTTGTTTTGTATTAATTCATAATAGGTTTGGTGTGTCACCACTGACGGATGGTATTCCACTCTTTTTCGAGAATGGCATAAACACAGGTATCTTCATATTTTGGGGAGCCGTCAGGATTGTTTACGAATGTCACAAACTCTTTGAAACATCCTTCGCGGCGCATACCAAGACGTTCGCATAAGCGTTTGGAGCGGATATTGTCATCTTCCACAAATCCATAGATACGCCGTGCGCCCGCCTCTCGGAAAAGATAATCCAACAATCCGGCTGCCGCTTCACAAGCGAATCCTTTGCCTTCAAAACGTTTGTTGAAATGCCACCCCACATTATAAGTGTCTTCATTCTCACGCAAAGCGAACACGTCACCGATAATAAAGTCATCTTTTTTCAGACTCACCGCATAGCGCAGCATGTCTTTCGGGGAATACTGCATATATGCCCATGCCGCCTCTCTGGAACAAAGGCGGTCTCCGGCAAAGCAATTCACACGCGGATGGGAAAGATACTCCAACAACCCTTCGGCATCCTTCTGTTTGAAATTTCGAATGATAATTCGTTCGGTTTCGATATATATTTCCTTGTAATAATAAAATGGTATGAGTACGCCCAAAGTAGCGAAGGCAAGCATGGCATAGAGATACTGGTGGAACCAGATGAAGGTCATCCCGTAGAACAGGAAGGCAATGCTGCACAGCCCAGAGGCCAGTCCGTCGATGCCGTCGATGAGGTTGATGGCATTGATGATGAAAACCGTAACGAAAACGGTGAGAGGGATGCTAATCCACGACGGCATGGAATGGATGAACAGCATTCCGTGAAGGTCGGACAGTTCCACTCCGCCAGCCACCAGCATGATGCCGCAGACTATCTGGATAAAGAACTTGGCACGGTAGCGCACACCGATAAGGTCATCGGCAATGCCGACAAGGTACAACATGATGATGGCGCAGAAGGCGTATGCCAATGGCAACGCTTCTGCGCCTATTTCCTTAAGCAGCTCATCATGTCCGGTTGAGACATTGACCGCCAAAAGCAGGACAAAGGAGAAGAACACTACGGGCTTGAAGGCCATACCGCCAAGGCGAGGCACTACACACTGATGTATCTTCCGCTCGTCCGGCTCGTCGAACAGTCGCCTGCGGAAGGCGATGAGCAGAATCTGCGGTATCACGATTCCTGCGAAAAACACGCACAGGAAGAATACCGACAGGATGTTGACAATCCAAATTAAACTCATTCTCTATCTAACTTTAATAGGCCGTTTGTGTCGGTCTGTCCTGTACTAATCCCTCTGTATCAATCAATTCGGGGGGGGGGTAATTCGTGTTTCCATAATCTCAGTCTATGATTTGAATATATTCCGGCTTCACCTCAGCTGAAACCGCCAGTAGGTCGGGAATAATGACGACAAGCTGCCGACCTCTCTTTTTTGCCACTTTTATGAAGTAGCCCTCCACCTGGTCGAACGGTCCGCCATGTACCCTTACTCTTTTACCTTTTTCAATGTTGATTTTATCTTTTTCCTTGTTGATTTCGCTGATTTTGTAGAAGTGTACCTCTTCATCTGCCTGCTTGCACACCTTGATGAAGTTGGTCATGTCTTCATCAGGTACAGTCAGATAGACAAGTTCTCCGCCACTTTTCCATGTGACAAACTGTAGGTCGTAATAATAATTGTGTTTGAAATCAACAATCTTCTGATGACTTGCATGCACAAACACCAGACTATGGATGACGGGTACCATGAAAAAGACTTTCTTGCCCTTGACAGTGCGAAGGACTTTCTGCTTGGGTATGAAATACTCTAAGCCATACGTTTCATTAGAGAGCCGATCTTCGGCAGTATTCTCGTTCTTGTAGGCCCGCATGACATACCACAGTATCTTATCCTTGTCCAATACATTCACCATACTGTTTTGACATGTGTTTTTTGAGAAAAGAACGTACTCATGGTTCATCCCGATATGCGTATCGGTCTGTATATCAGCAACTTTCTATGTGTTTCAACTACAATAGTCATCTATTCTCATCTTTCTGAGTCCACCCCCTGCAAAGCCCCTCTTTACGACATAAAAATTCGGTCGGAAAAGGTATGCAAAAGATGTTTCTCTCTTTAAGAGAAATATCGTTTTGCTAAACAGTTGATATTGAGGTATCATTTTATCGTAAAAGACATATTTGCTCAACAATTGCTTGACGGAAATCAACAAATTTTAGCATTTTTGTAAAAAAGTCGCTATATAATTTGGTGAATTGGAGTTATTTTCATATTTTTGCATCCCGAAGAGTTTCTCTTAAAGAGAGAAACACCTTTTTGCTCAACAATCCCCGACTTTTTTATTATAGTTGCGGTATCACACCGCAATACAATAGTTATAAATATTGAAATAAAGGTGCAGTGAGACGCTGCACCTCCTAAAGAGAATTGATGATGAGATTGTTGGCGTTGTCAACGACAGAGGTGTCCAATGAGGAGAGGTATATCTGTGTGGTTTTCTCGGAGTCATGCCCCAATGCCTCGCTGATAGTAGATACGGGCACGTTCTTGCTCTTGGCTATGCTTGCCCAGGAGTGGCGGGCTACGTAGGTGGTCAGGGGTACGGACAGGCCTATCATTTCTCCGATTTTCTTCAACTGCTTGGTGATACGGCTATAGGCATTCTTGTACTGTCTCCAGAATATGGCTCCCTCTCCTTTTGCTATAGGGAGCAGGTAGGGAGAATCATCTGTTTTGTACTTCGCCACTATCTCCTGCATGGCAGGTTCCCATTTGATGTGCAACTGTTGTGAGGTCTTCTGACGGCGGTAAATGAGCGTACTGCCATGCAGATTGCTTGGTGTAAGTTGTGCCATATCGATGAACGACATCCCACGGGTATAGAAACTGAACAGGAACATATCCCTTGCAAGCTCCAAACGGGGGTTCAGACTCAAGTCCAGCTCTTTCAGTTGCTTGATGATTTCCAAGGGGAGTGCCCGCTTGACGGTCTTGTCGATGCCGGTATATACATGCTTGAACGGTGAGGAAGAGATGACCAGTCCGTCATCTACGGCATGATTGTAGATGGTGCGCAGGTTGCGGATGTAGAAAGAGGTGGTGTTGCGGCACAGTCCGCTGTCTTTCAGCCACTGTTCATAGCCTTGTATCGTTGTCCCATCGACTTCCTCCAATGGCACATCGCCTCCTTTCAGGTAACGCTGGAGGCTGTTGAGGGTGGTTTTGTACCTTGCTACCATCCGCTTCTTGCCGATGCGTCTCAGTTTTTCGTTCAACTCCAGCGTATAGCCGATAATGCCATGTAATTCTTTTCCCTCATGGAAGTTGTCAACGACGGTGTCTGCTGTATATGACTGCCCTTCCTTGTCCAACCGTGCAATGACCAACAGCAGTTTCTTCCTGTCAGCATCCAATGTATCTTTCAAGGAAAGAAGATAGGCTTGACGTTGTGGAGTGACGGAAGTTGGCAAAATGATGTTTGAATGGTCCGCATCCCATGTTGCGGCACAGTCCGCTGTCTTTCAGCCACTGTTCATAGCCTTGTATCGTTGTCCCATCGACTTCCTCCAATGGCACATCGCCTCCTTTCAGGTAACGCTGGAGGCTGTTGAGGGTGGTTTTGTACCTTGCTACCATCCGCTTCTTGCCGATGCGTCTCAGTTTTTCGTTCAACTCCAGCGTATAGCCGATAATGCCATGTAATTCTTTTCCCTCATGGAAGTTGTCAACGACGGTGTCTGCTGTATATGACTGCCCTTCCTTGTCCAACCGTGCAATGACCAACAGCAGTTTCTTCCTGTCAGCATCCAATGTATCTTTCAAGGAAAGAAGATAGGCTTGACGTTGTGGAGTGACGGAAGTTGGCAAAATGATGTTTGAATGGTCCGCATCCCA
>Ga0224745_1167_pt1 | contig 12674 bp, 13 predicted proteins | sample LIM_E_Vancomycin_3_FD_182075 | JGI IMG/M metagenome (GOLD analysis project Ga0224745, IMG submission 182075) | Enriched cells from gastrointestinal tract of the lab mouse from Pacific Northwest National Laboratory (PNNL), Richland, Washington... | ecosystem: Host-associated > Mammals > Digestive...
TATCAACTGAAGACCAGACCCCGTCGTACAGGTTAGTAGATTACCGAGCTAGAAGAGCCCAGATTTTTCTCTCGAGCTAATGTTTTGTGGTGGCGATAGCTTCACGGGTGATCACTCGGGCGGTGGGAAACAGGTTGGGGGAAATGGACTTTCGACTTGTTTTTGGATGGGATTGCGGTGGGTTTTGGGAGGGTTTACGGCGCGTTTGCATCACTTCGACGGGCGTATTGCGTTGAGGGCTTTTTTCACGGGCAGTGGTGGAGAGGAGTTGGGAAATTCCGGAGCTTCGACGATCGCTGTGCTGGAGCCTGGGAATCGGTTGAGGACTATCGAATGGAATTTGCCTTGAGTCAACATAGATGCCGACGCAATAACAACGACAGACGAGGACGATAAGGAATTGATCACGGTTGGAAACTAGTCAGGATTTCGAGAGTGGAGGATGGACTCGTAAATCCAAGTAATGTCTTTTTTCTTTCGTCTTAGTGACATATTCCTTACCCTCGTTGTGTCTATTCATGTTTTCTTTCTGTTGGTCTTTGGTGAATGTGTGCAGTACATGCTTCAGCCTCTAGAGGTGAATTGAGTGCTAATTCTGGGGATACTGGCTTGTTTTTCGTCATTTATGTGTTCTTTCTAAATTACGTGCCAGTTCTATTGTTGCGAGAAATGATTTAATGTATACCCCCTTTTGAATCTCAATGGTGAGGTTTCCTTGGTGTTCCCGGCTACTTCACACCAAGGTTTCGAAGATTGGGGCTGGATAGGAGGCTACCTAATAGCCCAAAACGACTTTTCAGCCTGTCAGCACAATCACCGGTACCGAGAACACCATCAAAGTACTCTAGACTACTTCGTATCCTACGCATCTGTATCTTTCTTATTTCGATCTCCAAGACGAAAGTGCCGTTTGGGCGGCCAAGCTTCCCAAGGAGCCATTCAGAGCCTTTTCATCTTTACAATTGTGTTGACCCCAGCTTCGTCCCGTAAACTTCCTCCCTACGCAGCAGCTATAGACAGTAGGGGATGGGAACGAGCCTAAGCCCCGTGTGGTCAAAATTCACGAAGCCCGGATCCGTCGCCTTTATCCCGTTCCTAGTTCAAGTCTTCAAGAATCATCTTCAAATCCCTTCAGCCATCGAGGACCTTGCATCTTTAGTATTCCTCATCGTTTCAATCGTTTCGGCGTCTTTTGATTTCTATCCTCCCATCTTATTCGTCTGTTTCCGAGGAGGCTCTGTCACACTCACCTTTAGTCAACAGAAGCCTCCTCTTCCCAGTCTCGTAAGGTACGATGACACTTCTGGATTGAATCACATCTTCAGACGCGTCGAAACACAGTATCGAGACTCGCAGCAGTTGGAGGGCGTGCAACTGTGATGGATTCGTCAGCCAGATCAAGATTCTCTTCACCACGCGAGGACTCTTCCCTCGACTCTTGATTGCCTCTGGCTGCTTCAGTCTCCTTTCTATTTCTATCTTAATTCGGGGCAATAGTTCTAGGCTCCAGATGATGATGAGGTACAGGAAAAACCCTTGCATTAACACGTAGTTTTGTTGATTGAAGCACACTGACGGTTTGAGAAAAGAGATCACTAGCACCCCAGATAGCCCTCACGACAACTACTACCAGCTTTGAACAACCTGACACCCTCGATGATAGTTTCTAGATTTAATGGCTTTCGATTACACGCTTCTTCCGTGTGACATCTCTTCTCTGCTCGATGGTGACAGGAGACGATATTTTCCGTGACAAGAATCAGTCCAGGGTAACAACACCTGTCTCCACCACTCGCTGCGACGGCCATCCATCTAGCCCTCACACTACTACCCGTCTATTTTGGCGTCTGGGACTAGCCTCAATGCCAGCCCTAAGTTGGTGGTTTTGAGATTACCTCTTGCGATAAGGTTTCACGAATCCTGCCCTGAGTTTACGCAGAGACTACAGTTATCATCTGCCCCATGGTAAGAAATATCCTCTTCGATACTTCATCTAATCGATTGAGCAGTCTGTTTTAGAGCCTACTAGGGCTTCAGCTTTGTCTCCTCTCTTCCAACCCGTGCCATGCACAGAACGAATCCTTAAGTTGGACAGCTTTTGCCTTGCACGACTTCCCCAGGTCCCTGAGCTACTCGCTTCAATTGGGTTGTTGACAGAGGATTAGACCCGCCCATAAAGGGGGAGACGAAAGGTGTCGTGACAGGGCTTAGGAGTTAGCTAAAGACTGTTGCGAGTTCAGGGTCACTAATCAGTTCACAGAACTGTGAACGGTGCAGTAATACTAATCTGTTGGTTTCCAGACTTTACGACAAAGCGAATTTCGTTACTTTCCTAGTTGGCACTGTGGGCAAAACACGCCCTAGTCCACTCGGATTTGGTGATTGGATGATATGGGAATGGGCTGCAAAAATGGATAACGGATACTGCAAAATCCTCGTTGCACTATCCTTCGGCTTGGCTGCATTGCATCTTCACTCTCTAGTGGGGTCTGCAGACGCTTGAATCGCTCCAGGTCGACTAAAGAGGAAGAGTGGGCATTTATCGCGCAAAGAGGGGAGGCCAGACCAACAGCAGGACTACTCCAAGCAAAGAATCTCTAGTTTTAGTGGTTAACTACTGTATCAATTGATATCCCGTGCGTTTTTACTAGTAATAATTAAATAATCAGAGTACCTAACATCCTAGCGATCTGAGCTAAGAGTGGGACACCCCGAAACGCGAGATTATTTGCGTCTGCTCAACCCCCAAGCCAAGCAGACCTACTACAAACCCGCGGCGTGCCACGAATACATATGGCTGGGGACCAATCAATTGTGATAGTGAAAACCCTGCCTCAACGCTGTCTATGCTTCCGTCTACGCCCCAACACCAAAATCTGTGAAAAAAAATAGTGAAAACAAACCCATAAACAAGACCTATCCAATCTCACTACCCTATGCAACGCCGATGTCTACTTTCTACTACGTGAAACAGATTACTCAAGAACAACGCTCTCAACCCCACGCCTAACACCCCCTGCCCAGCCCGCAACCCCTCGTTCTCTCATAATAAACGCAACAACCGCCTCCTTAGCTTCCTTCTTCCCCAAAGATCTCTCATGTAGTAGCCTCCTCACGATCTCCGCAATCTCCCGCTTTTGCGACGCTGTAATCGTCGGAAGACTTTTCAGAACCTTCTCGTACAGCATCTTCCGCTCACGCTCCGGAAGTGTTGTCTGTGTCCCAGAAAACAGAGCCTCCAGCAGTCCCGGGAACTCTTCCACTTCATCTGTCTCCGGACAGGGCGATGGAGACGGTGGTAACGGCGTGGAAGTAAGGGATCTAGTCGGCGGCGAGACCATAGAAGCTGGAAGATCGTTCCAGTGCTCTTTGATAGTCCCGGATTGGTGGGAACCCGTCAAGGGTGCGGTTGCGGCACGGGGGAGTGGAGAGGGTGCTTGAGGCATTCTGGAGCTATAGAGGATTCTTTGGTGTTTGCCGAGGGGGTTGTAAAGAGCGTGTGTTGTTATTTCGTTGCAGTAAGGGAATGGAATAGGGATCGAGGGGGTTGCTGCAAGCTGAGCTGTAAAACTGTTGCCCCTTTTGTCTCGTGGTTGGTATTTGGTAAGGTTAGCCGAGCTCGGGTGCGCTAGCCATTTTAGGGGTCATGGGTTATCACTCGGTAGCTTTACACTCACTACAAGATTTTCTCTGGTTTATTTCATTATGTAAGTATGTAACCCGCATATAATAGTGGAACCGGAACGGGAAATTTCAGGTTTGTATATGGCTAGAAGAATATAATAAAAAGAAACCTACAAGAAAACAACACTAGGTCCAACTAATAGCAAAGCCCGCCATAACCTTAGGGTTGGATGCGTGTATGAATTATCCATCTATCTATCTATCTAACCAATAGTAAAGCTAGCTATCAGCTCTTCGGCTATCGATGTAGGGTCTTTGAATGTAGAAATATAGGTAATAAGACTTCTTCAGGCAGATCTTAAAATACCCGATTACAAAAAGTGTAATATTTATGTATCCACAAGGCCGAACCCGAATACTGACGGGATCGAAATTGAAAGAGCTTGGGACCCGAGCCTACCGCATCAATAAACGCAGCCCCGAAGACCCCTCACCTCCGCTCCCACGTTTTATTCTAAATAACTAATCAATATTACTAATAGCAGAGGTTAAAGACAAAAGGGTTAACAATTAGTTATTTATCTAGGTAAGACATCCACAAAGGGTAGTTAGGCTGTAATTTTGAGAATATTCATCGCTTGGGTCTACTTAGTAAAAACAAGTACTATAACGCAGGTGGTCAGATGCACATCGTGAATTATCTAACTCTCTGCTTAGTAGAATCATATACTATCACTCGAAAATTCACCCCAAACCTCAAAAAACAGCCTCACCCCATGCAACCCCCAGGGACTAGATCCTGCAGATTATTAGTACGTCACTCATGGAAAGCGGAACTACAAGACCCAACCTAAACGAGTAATTGATCCTAGCGAGACCAAAATCAGAGGGGCCCCGCTATTGAACACAAAATTGATAGGATGCATCATGCATTTGACAAAGAATTAATGGGTCAATCAATCAACTACATGTAATCCACTCAACTGAATCACCTACTATCACTCGAACGCCCAACCCAATCCTACGAAGCCCAAGACTCATCCCACCACCACATAATCACACTCCATCACTCGCCATCTCACCCAATCACATCCCTCCGCAACCCCCACATCTCGTCTACCCCTGCAGCGGTCCAAATCACAATAAAGAACCCCCAAACTCTTGATATTGCCACTAAAAGCAGAATCTTACACATAAGATGTACAATCACAGCGAAAAAAGCGCACAACACCACGAGTTAACGGACCTTAAACCTCGGAGCCGCCTCCTTAAAGAAAAAACCTGCACCGGAGGAAGAAAAATGAAGATGATATAACGTAGTAAAGACATAAAAGAAGAGAAATAAGGAAAAAAACAAATAATGACCCGACCCAGACTTTTTTTTGAAACCCCCTTGCACTCCTGGTACTAGCTCTACAATGGTTTACCACCAATGAATTCACTCCACCTCTTGACCTCACCAGGAATGTTATCTTTCTTCAGTGGAAGCTTCTCCTTCAAGCAGCGGGCGAACAACAATGCAGTCTACCAAAGTTAGCAAAAAGCCCATCAAACCCAATGGGGTAGGATAGGAAATACCTTAGGCTCCATGAACAGCGGCACATTAAAATCTACCGCATTCCTTCTCATCACATAATCCTCATCCACAAGAGTCTTGGCCCTGTCATTTGCAAGGTTGAATACTCCGCTAATATCATACTTCTGGAACACCTCCCTCAACTTCCTCTTGTCTGTCTTCGGGAACTCAATAACCTCGACCTTCGCCCCCTCTACGCTCTTCTCAAGGTGCTCCTTAATGGCCTTGCTCACTGCATACAGCTTATAGCCCATTGGCGCGAGCAGCCCAGCGATTGTTGCCAACTCTGCTTTCTCAACATTACCACCGAACAACAAACCGGATCCAGGTTGTGGAACCGAGAAGTTCATAGTGGACTGTATACTGGCCCAGTAAGACTCAATAAGGTCCTTTCCGAAACATGCGATTTCACCAGTTGATGCCATTTCGACGCCAAGGAAGGGATCAGCGCCGGCAAGACGGGTCCATGAGAACTGTGGCACCTTGGTCGCGGTGTAGTTGCGCTTGACAGCCATGAGGTCAGTTGGCTCGGGGACGTCCTTGCCGATAAGAGCCTTGGTTGCGACATCGATGAAGTTGGTTCCGAGGACCTTTGACACGAATGGGAATGATCGGGAGGCACGGAGATTGCACTCAATGACCTTAAGTGCGACCTTGTCGCCTTCGTCGGCTTTAATGATCTGCATGTTGAACGGTCCATTGATGTTCCATGCCTTGGCCACCTTCTCGGCGATCTCCTTAACGCGGTCCATAGTGGTTTGGTCGAGAGTGACGGGAGGGAGGACCAGGGTTGCGTCACCGGAGTGAACACCAGCAGCCTCAATGTGCTCGGAGACGGCATGGATGATGAGCTTCCCGCCGGAGGCGACAGCGTCAACATCGATTTCCATAGCGCCCTCGATGAACTTTGTGATGACGACTGGGTGGTCGGGGGAGACATTGGCGGCGTTGCGGAGCTTCTGCTCGAGCTCTTCTTCGTTACGGATGACACTCATGGCGGCACCAGAGAGCACATAAGATGGTCTAACGAGGACAGGGTAGCCGACAGTGTCAGCGAATTCTCGGGCAGCGTCGACGCTGGTGAGTTCTTTCCAGGCGGGCTGGTCAACACCAATGCTATCGAGGATCTGGGAGAACTTGTGACGATCTTCGGCCTTGTCAATGTCCTCTGGGTTGGTTCCGAGGACCTTTGCGTTGTTCTCCTGGAGCTTGAGGGCAATGTTCTGGGGAAGCTGACCGCCAACGGAGACGACGACACCAGCGGCTTGCTCGAGCTCGTAGATATCCATGACACGCTCGTAGCTGAGCTCTTCGAAATAAAGCTTGTCCGCGGTGTCGAAATCGGTAGAGTAAGTCTCTGGGTTGTAATTGATCATGATAGTCTTCTTGCCCATCTCCCTGAGTGCGACCGTGCAAGACACAGCACACCAATCGAACTCGACCGAAGATCCAATCCTGTATACACCAGATCCCAAGATGACAATACCGTGCTCCTCGAATTTGACGTCGTGCTCGGAAGCATTGTAGGTGGTGTAAAGATAGTTGGTATCAGCTGGGAACTCAGCAGCCAGAGTATCAATCTTCTTCACGAATGGCGTAATGCCGAACCTCTTCCTGCGGGATCTAACTTCATCCTCAGTTGAGCCAACACTCTTCGCAATTTGCTTATCTGAGAATCCCATCTTCTTTGCCGAGCTCATCAGTTCCCTAGTGATGCCGAACAGCGAACCAACTTCCTCAAGCTCCTTATATTTATCAACAATGTTCTGAAGCTTGTACAAGAACCACTTGTCAATCTTGGTCATCTCATGCAACTTGTCCACAGAGTATCCCTCGTGAAGCATGGCCTGGCCAACAGCGAGCCATCGGCGATCGGTAGGGTTGCGAAGGGTATCGTCAAGATCTTCAAACTCTCCTCCTTGAAATCCAAGGTACTGAGGATCAACCTGGCGAATAGCCTTCTGAATTGATTCCTCAAAGGTACGACCAATGGCCATAACCTCACCGACAGACTTCATTGATGATCCAATGTCACGCTTGACATGAGCAAACTTGCTCAGATCCCATCGAGGAATCTTTGTGACAATGTAATCGAGCGAGGGCTCGAAGTTAGCAGTAGTGGTCTTAGTGACAGCATTTGGCAGTTCCGGAAGAGTGTGGCCAAGAGCAATCTTAGCAGCGGTATAGGCAAGAGGATAACCAGTAGCCTTGGAAGCCAATGCAGATGATCGGGAAAGACGAGCATTGACCTCGATAACTCTGTAATCTAGACCATCTGGCTGAAGAGCGTACTGTACGTTACACTCTCCGACAACTCCCAAATGTCTGACAATCTTGATTGCCGCGGAACGCAGCATGTGATACTCCTCATCGCTCAATGTCTGGGACGGAGCTACGACAATGGAATCACCGGTGTGAATACCCAAAGGATCAAAGTTCTCCATGTTACACACGGTGATACAGTTGTTAGACGCATCACGAACGACCTCGTACTCAACTTCCTTCCAGCCCTTCAGAGATTTCTCAACGAGAATCTGGGGCGAAAGCGAGAGCGAACGCGCAGAAAGGTCATGGAGCTCTTCCTTGTTGTTCGCAAAGCCAGAGCCAAGACCTCCGAGTGCATACGCAGAACGGACAATGATAGGGTATCCAATTTTATCAGCTGCTACCAACGCTTCATCAACGCTCTCTACGGCGATAGATTCGGCAATTGGGATGTCGATTTCTGTCGCCTGGTGTTAGAAATACGTTCTTCTCAATCTGCTAGATAGTAGCAATCCCGAGAGGTGCACCATACCATTCAATGCTTTGGCGAATAAATCTCTGTCCTCGCTAGTTTCCAGAGTCTTAATCGGAGTTCCTAAAACCTTCACTCCCATACGATCAAAGACACCCATCTTGTCCATCTTAACACCAATGTTGAGAGCAGTCTGTCCTCCAAAAGTGAGGAGAATACCATCTGGCCGCTCCCGTTCGATAACGTGTGCGACGTATTCGGGTGTGACAGGCACGTAGTAAACCTCATCAGCAAGGATGTGCGACGTCTGAATAGTTGCGATGTTAGGATTTATCAGGATGGACTTTTTGCCTGCTTCCTTGAGAGCCTTGAGCGCTTGGGAACCTGTGTGGGCAACCCTTATCAGCAATTGCGATCTTGTGACTCATCAAACGCAAAATTAAACCAAAAAACTCAGTTTTCACACAAAAAAAAGTACCTACCAGAATAGTCAAATTCTCCTGCCTGTCCAATGCTCAACCCTCCACTCCCGATAACCAGAACCTTGGTAACGTCTACCAGGTCCCTGCCACCCGCAATGGCTCCAGAAGCCAGGTATGCCTGTGCAGATGGTGCCACCTGTGTTTCTCGCAACTTCATCGATGAAGAGAAAGTACGAGCTTGCTGAATAGACTTCCATCCCTGGCTGCTTTTTAGTGCGGTTTGGGGAGTGGAGGTTGTAATTGAAGGTGTGGAGAGAAGTTTAGACAGTGACGAGATGGAGCGAGAAGGTTTCGCACACGACGTCACGCCCTGGCGCAAAGAGCGTAGGGCGAGGCGGTGAGCCAGAGCCATTACTGCAGATTTGGAGTATCTAGAAGGTCAATTGATAAGAGGGGAGAGGAAATTGTTTGCTGCTAATAGAGGGATTGCAATTGAAGTAGAGGGAGTGAGTGGAGGAGGGTGGGATGAAGGGCGAGAAGAGGAAAGGGAAGGAATTGAGCGGGTGACGCCTTTTCTGCCCTGGGGGAGTGGCCGAGGACTAGATTTTCGCGGGGTGGTTGTGAGTCGTCCCTGCAACAATTTTTTTCTCTCTTCTCGTCCTTTCCCGCAAAGGAGCCCCACCAACAATGTCGCAACAAGCAAGCCCGGAAAACAAGCGAAAAAGTGGAGGTCAGATTTACACTCCTTGACACCTCCAATCTTCAAATACATAGCCACATAAATATCAATCTCTCAGCCGCGTGCCGTTAAGATTCTCTCCATCTTGCTTCTGATTCCCTTCTGGGCAGCGGCAGAGTGCGCCCAGTGATACAGAACCAATCCCCTCCACGAACGATTGGACCAAGTGCAAATGCACTTTATAAAATCACGTCTGCATTTGACATCACCAATGCGCCTGAGGCCTTCAACTCATCGCTGACAATCTTTTCCCAATTTCCGCTGACCAGAAAAAAATAGTAAAACAGAGATTTACCAAACCCCACACTGACGCCTTCCCCTGCGGGCTGAGGTCACACCGCAGGTCGGCGAGGAGGAGCTCCCGCGGGAATCTCTGAAAATCGAAAACGGGAGTAAAGAATGAAAAAATTTCCCTGCCCTTGTGACCGTCTAAAATCCCGAAAACAATCAATTGTGCAAGTGCCGTCTGTGCTCAGGGGCGGAGATCTGTGTTATCTTATCGTTATCAGATGGCAATGCGATGCCAAGTTAAGCTTTTTATCGGTGATCCTTCCATTTTTGTCGGGATGTTTCCTCGCTACGACCATCTCTATCCACAAGTTCATCCCACCGAAACGATCAGAACCATCGCCATCATCCATAACCATCCCCAATAGCCACCTACCCGAATTGGCATTCAAATTTTCTTCAACTACTATATATCTTTGATTATTTTTTTCTCACATACTACGTGAAGGACCCATTTCCCGTTGACGGCGGCTATTAGTTCAAGTGCTTGTCTCATTAGCTTCCAAGAAGGGTAATAGCAGATATCATTAGGCTTCGTCTGTTTCCACCTCGCACCTCGCCTACTTCTATCAAAAGACCGACTGGCGAAAAATAAGATTAAAATAGCAAAAGAGCTCACCGGGTATTCCATCCTCTGGTTCAATGGCACCATAAAAAATTGTATTGGCCATATCGATAACAATGATTTTTTTAGGGTTGGAGAGTTTCCACTTGCATGCACTAGGAGCTTATGTTCAACTTCAACTACCGACTACTGAACCAAACATTCATCAATTTGCTTGTCTGCTACACCCTCATTTATCCAAGCGCACTTCAGAAGAGAGGTCATATTTTTGACGAATAGTGCTATATCATTCGAAAAGAGGAGATCGCAACAGCCCCAAGCCCGAAGAAATCTCGCATCGCTAGCGATAGGTTACATCCCGAAGTATACCGCCAGCACACGGAAGTCGCGGAGAATTGCATCTCTCATTCTATCAGAAGCTGAGCAAACCATGTTCCTCTTTGCGCATGACACATCGTTCGTTCCCGCGCTCATGAGAGCCCAACAAGAGAGCGTTATCATTACAATGACTTGAAATGTTGGAATGGTCTATTCACAAGTCACGGAAATAGTTCCACGTATTAAATCCCTTCAGCCAAGTTGCTGTTTATCCGAGAATTACCCCATCATCGCTGGTATCAACAGATTTCTCTAGATACATTTCTGAAGACTACTCAACCTTATAAGCGTTCTATGGAAAAATTATCCGTAAATAGGAGTAGGTGGAAACTAGAGATAGCCCCATCTCCGTGGCAGTTTGAGTTATTGTGCGCCCTGCTAACTTTACTTAGGCATTTTCATCTCATGGAATACTCTTCTCGTTATCCAGTTACGCCAATTTGAGAATCGAATTCAAACATGATGGTCGAATGCCAAGGCATGGAGAATTGGAAGATCAAAAGAGCCACAATTCCAGGTTGCGATATTTGGTGATCATGAATTATCACTCGCAAACACTCATCTGCGACGCTTTTATTCCCTTAGTCCTGATGTTGAAGGTCTATTCTTTCGGGGGAGTTTAAGGGAAGCTATTAAGCTATACACCCTAATACTACAAGCTTTTCATTATACGAAAGAGATGAGCAACTTGAGAATCTGGTGTAAAATATTAAATGAAATTTTCCTTGGAAGATATTCAGCCTCTATTATGGCGTCGTCTTAGCGCTGCGAATTGCGTGAGGTCCACATCTGTACACTTAGCACTGGAGTACCTATTATAAGACCCGCTTTATGGAATTACATCTTTTCCAAAGATGCTAAAACTCCTCGGATAAAAGAGAGTTCAGCCTCGATGGTACTAAACCAAGTGTGCCCGAAGGTCGGAATAGGTGGGCAGAGGAGAAAACCTTTGTTAGCCGGTACTTAATCTGGTATTGCCCTGAACGAAGTGATGCCCGACAATAAATTACTACTACTACTGCTACTAAGTGATGCCCGACGGGTGAGGAAAGGGCCCTTGGATCTGACTGGCCGGTCGATCCGGCCAATGATATTCGGTGACAACCACAAAGTCGAGATACCCAACCCAGTATCAAAAGAGATAAGGCGTCAAGTTCGGCCGCATAGTGGCCTGGTGCGAGCGAGCTCCCCACCTGGTACTGGGGGAGATCTTACAGGTTCAAAGTTCATGGTTTCTTCATTTAGGGCATGCTACTCCTACAGGGTCAGGGCCCGGGCTTACTCTGCCGAGGCCTTGGAGCGGTCGTTTCGTGTTTACTATTAAGCGGTTGACACCTTTCAGTGGCTCTACTGGGTAGCCGACCCCGCAGGAGCACCCCCAATAATAGATCTATATGTAGCAGGTAAGTAGCTACCTGCGCTCCTAGCCTTCGGCCCAAAAAAACTCTATCTAAATCCAGTGTGCAATCTCCATGGACCCAATCTCAGTAATCGCCGGCATCACCAGCATTCTCCTGGCAGCAGCTAACATTTCTGGAGCTCTCTACAACATCTGTGGCGCATACGCCGATGCACCCTCAACCGTCAAAACCCTCATGCACGAATGCTACGCAATAAATGGAGCTTTATCTCAACTACAAGCATGGCTCTGCAACGAAGATCCAGTCACAAAATCAAAACAACGTCTTGTCCAGCTAGACCTTCTCGTGAACACAATTGTGGCGACTATGTGTTCCTTTTCGGAGCTCGAGGCAGAGGTGGAGAAGCTTAAAGTGTCAGGTCCGAAGCTTGTACCGTTGAAGTATATGTGGAAGGATGCGGAAATGCAGGCTATTTTGCGGCAGTTGCAGAGTCATAAGACGTCGTTGACTTTGATGTTGACTATTCTTAGTAGGTTAGTAACACTCCCGGAAGAACTCGGTCTGGGTTAGGGGCTATTCCATAAAATGACAGTATTGCTTAATTGGGATCTAGCGAGTCTGATTCTCGGACTCGGAAAACCCTAGAGGAGATAACTGCATTTATGGCAATTATGGCAAAGGATCAAAAGCGGATGTGGTACACGATGAAACGATCAAATTTATTTTCCGCCGACGGTCGAAGCCTCCTTTCTAAATCCACCGAAGTCAGTAGCTACCATGATCGAAGTCTTCTCTCGAAGCCCGGCGAGCCTTCACATCTTATCAGAGATATCGAATCGGCAGCGGCTACTAAGAGCATAGTGGATCGAGCTTCAACCTACACTTATAATTACGAATCCACGTTTACTGGGGAGAGTTCAGATTTCTCCACAAAGTTCGCTTTCGATCATGATCTCAAATGCTCTATACCTTATCGGAGACAGG
>Ga0224745_1067_pt1 | contig 12492 bp, 9 predicted proteins | sample LIM_E_Vancomycin_3_FD_182075 | JGI IMG/M metagenome (GOLD analysis project Ga0224745, IMG submission 182075) | Enriched cells from gastrointestinal tract of the lab mouse from Pacific Northwest National Laboratory (PNNL), Richland, Washington... | ecosystem: Host-associated > Mammals > Digestive...
GGGATGCATCAATGACATGTTGCAACGCGATAAAGAAAATCGAGAGTTGCGCAAACGGAATCGGGAGAGGCTAACAGACACCTACCACCGGTTATTGGATACAGGAAAAGAGACTGACCTCTCTCAGATGACGGTGGAAAATCTGGAAGATATCCGCCGGAAAACGTTGGAAAAAGAAGAACTGGATAAGGCTACCCATTTTAAGGCGATGCTTTATTTAGCCTTGGGAATGGCATTGATTCTTCTCTTGGTATGGTTACTTGTGGGATGTAGCGGTAAACCATCCGGAAACAATCAGTCTGTGGTAAAGAGTGATTCAGCTTCGATTACACAAGGCGCGCAAACAATCTCCGTTCATACCCAAGATACGATCTGCCATCTTCCAGTAGCTACTCAGAGTGTAAAGGATTCTGTGTTTACAAAGCAAGAATTGCAAAAGATACAGAATGAACTGCGAGAACGATATGTGCGTTCAGAAATAAAGGGCACTCGATTAGACGGCAATATATGGGGATGGGGCGTATATGGGAATCATCTTATCGTAAATTTATGTCTAAACTCTCCGGAAGCCAGAGCCATTTTTCGTGAGAAGATCATGGATTCACCCGCTATCCGTTTGGAAGGACCTACAGAACCGTCACCCAACAATCAACGATACACTTCCGACACTTTGGGCATCCATTTATATCCTGAATTCTCTGCATACCCATACACGGCTCATGCCGCCACTTTTGTACTATTCAATCAGAGCGAGTACGAGATAGAGAGTGGAGACCCATACTGGATTACTTATGAAGACCAGCATGGAGTCTGGCGAACTCTTCCCATACATACGGTATTCAATAGTATAGCCTATAGTATTCAGCCTGGTAAGCAATTTCTGTTTAAAGCTAACCTCAACCCAAATGTCTTGCCTAACCGACCGGGCAGATACCGATTTTTCTATGAGGTAGAACTAATGGATAAGAGACAGAAAATCACACTTATGACCGAATTCCGGTTGGCAGACATCAAAGAAGCTGTTCGCGATTCCTCCGATGTAATCAGCGTGGAATATGTAAATTACCATAGAAAAAGTTGATTTAAAGCCTCTTGCGGATATTGTGCGTTTTCGAAAGAACTTTGTTTTCATATATTGTTTTGCCTATGAGAAGCTGTATTGTATTTTTGATAGTCTTTTGCCTTCTTTCAATCGGTTGCGTCCAGCAACGACAGAAAACAGAGACGAAAAAATGTTCTGCCATCCCAATGGATACTTCTCTTGTAGTGGTGGATTCAACCATATTGTTATATTCCAATTTGAAGACTTCCGATAAAGAAATTCATGCCATATTAAAAGAACGGCCTGAATATCCGGGCGGTATGGATGAAGTTGTAAAATACATACAGACTCACATTCAGTATCCTCCAACTGCCGTATACAAAAAAATAGAAGGAAAAGTTTGGATAGAGAGTGTAATTGACCGAAATGGAAAAGTTGTACAGCCTAAAGTAGCATACAGCGTCCATCCCCTGTTAGACCAGGAAGCCCTCCGCATTATAAGAATGATGCCAGACTGGAGGCCGGGGAAACTGAATGGAGAGACCGTGAAAGTAAAATACGTTTTTCCTGTAACCTTCCGTATTGAGGATCTCATTGTGCTTGTTGATGAGGGTCCCAAGCGTAATCCGAATGATACTGGAGCTGTAGAAATTGAGTATATTCCTCCCGTAAATTTCGATTCAGTTATCAAGAAATCACCCTCAGTAAAATGGGGGTTCTTAGTGGATGATACAGAAGGAGTGGCCAAGGTTCATTTGGACGATCGGACGCATCAGGAAATCAAGAGCAAAAGTGAAGACGTTAAAATCATTTCAAACTCCTTATCAAACGATAAGGTTTATGTGTCCATTTTCAATACAAGCCATCGTCTTACGTATAAAGGTGAATACATTTTTTATCGGGAGGATAAGCAAGGAAAATTACATGAAATATACGGTAAAAACATAGACAAAGAGTCTGTGACCCTTCAGGTGGAAAGAGGGAAGGAAGCCGAGATCGGGATTGATTTACCGAAGAATGCTCAACCGGGTGATTACCTCTTGAAAATTAGAGTTTATGATGAAAACGAAACTTACTTTTATAACATTTATCAATGGTTTGAAGCCTATACTTCACAGCAGATTTCAACCAAAGAAAGACCTATTCCTATAGGACCTGCCAATGATTCCGGTAATGAGTTTCTCCCAGACGAAGAAGATGTGTTTGATGTTGTGCAGCATATGCCCGAATTCCCGGGCGGTATGCCCAAATTGTTGGAATTTATCAGACAGAATATACAATATCCTGAGGCTGCCAAGCGAAGCAAACTGGAAGGTAGGGTAATCATGCAGGTGGTGATTGATAAAGATGGAACGGTGACCCAGCCTCGAATTCTTCGCAGTGTCAACCCTGTTTTAAGTGCGGATGCTGCATTATGCGAAGAAGCATTTCGCATTGTTTCGATTATGCCCAAGTGGAAGCCGGGTCGTCAGCATGGAGTGAACCTCAAAGTGAGATATGCATTTCCAGTCAAATTTGAATTACCGGTTAATTAATTGAACTAAAACAAAGTATACTATGAGATCAATTGCTTTTTATCTATTTAGTCTCAGTATCCTACTGATAGGATGCACAGAGAAAACAGCAGAGGATAATAAAAATACGGCTGATGCTGACACAACTGTAATTTGTAGTTCAGAATCGGTACTCGCCGGCTTCTATAATTTGGGTACAACCACTCAAATGAAAGTGATACAAGGACATTATACACCGGACAGTAAACTAATTTTTGCCGTAATCCTAAACCCGCAGCATTTTCGATTAAGCTACGGCTATGATTGGACTTTGGAAAAATGGGAAAAGAACAAGTGGATTAGACCCAAAATGAAAGTAACAGAATTTGTATATAGCGACGAATTAATAGGTCCTATATCAGACTTTCTTTGCCTCCAATTTCCTATTGAACATTATGAGATAGCTCCCGGTAGGTATCGTATATTAACATCCGTAGATAATGACAGGGAAGAAATAAAATTAAGTGCTGAATTTGAAATAAAATGAATGTCATGAGAATACTATTCATAACTATGCTCTGTGTTTTGCTGGTGGGATGCGCCAACAAATCCAGACAACAGACAGCGGGGAATGCTCCGATTTCCGCAAAGGATTCTATTTACCACCTACCAGACCAGTATCCAGAGTATCCTGGAGGCATAGGGAATTTAATGAAGCAGATAGAAAACAGCATTCAATATCCGGAAGAAGCACGAAAGAAAGGAGTTGAGGGAAGAGTCATCGTTCAGTTTATCGTAGATGAAAAGGGGAATGTGACGCAGCCACATGTGTTGAAGAGCGTGGAGCCTTCTTTGGATAAAGAGGCTTTACGTATTATCCGCTTGTTGCCGCAATGGAAACCGGGAACATGGAAGGGAAAGCCCGTAAAGGTGAAATATACAGTGCCGGTTCTTTTTAAACTTGAAGAGACGGAGCCGAAGAAAAAGGAAGACAGCACAGTATCTGAACCAACCATTTTGGGCTTGCAGCCGATACCGAAGGATATTCCATCCGGAAAACGTATGAGTCCGGATTCACTGACCATGACTACGGAATTTGCCTATTATCCGCTGTCTGCTACCCAGGTGAACGTTTTTATCCATAACCATTCCCATAGAATGTATACGTGCGGAGATGAATACAGTCTCGCTTTCTATAATGAAGGCCTGCAGAAATGGGAACCTTTACCCACCAATCCTATTATCGAGGATATGCTTTGGATGCTGCATCCCGATTACCACCCATCTCGTTTGCAAACTATTGAACTGTACACTTCTGAAATACCCAACCGTCCCGGTAACTATCGGATTTATAAGACCTTTAATGGCGGCGAAGTAGCGTATGCCGAATTTGAACTGGTGGACCGAAAAGGAGTGAAAAGATTGAGGAAACTGATTGATGATTATTGGGACAAGAACTCTGTTAATCCGTGCGACACGGTTGCCCATAATATCAGTACTACTTGGATAGTACATGATGACGGGGATACCATATTTGTGGGCTTGATGAACAACACCCCTCGTTATCAGGAAATGTTTCGGCGAAAAGTGGTCAGCTATTCAGCGGTCAGTCATGGAAAGGTTGTAGAGAACGTAGTATTTGACAAGCCTTCTTTTTCTGACACCCTGCAAGTAACCATGCAGACCGAAAAAGCGGTCTATCCCGTAGGAACAGAAACTATTACGGTTCAACTTACAAACGAAAATCCCAAAGGTCTGTTCTTTGGAGAGGATTATTGGATTGTCCGCAAAGAAGGGCAACAATGGATTTATTTGCACAATGGTGGGGCGTGGACTGATATAGGATATAGCTTGGAGAAAGGGCATACCCGTACCTTTACCGCAAGGCTCCGTCCATTGGTCAATGACAACCGTCCCGGAACTTACAGAGTCATCAAGGATATCGGATTTTCCGGATCTCGGCAAAAGTGGTATATGGCGGCTGAATTCAGAATCGAATAGCAGGCGAAAAATGACGTATGGAAAAATGGTCTATCCGACATTCATCTTTCAGCGAGTCAGTTATCCTTGCTGACAAGCATTCCGAAGGTAGCCCTATGGCATAAGTTGAATCTCAAAACATACAAGTCATGAAAGCATTTCGACATATTCCGTTTCAATCACACCCTAACAGCAATGGATTTTCCGTGTGTCTGTTTTTGTTATGCGCCCTGTTTACGGGATGCCAATCGACTTCAACCGTTCTATCTGATAAAGCAGAACAACCGGCTATTACTCAAAAAGAGGCAGGTGAGCAAGTGATTGAAGCATTAAACAGAGCCTACGGTGTGGATACCATAGGGCTTTTCTTGGATAGTCCCCGATGCCCTGACTTCGTAGAAGGAATGTTTTACGAAGATTCTCTTCCCGTCTTTCAGATACGAGGAGACACTGCCAAAGCCAGACGCATTCTAGAAGCGTCCGCTGGGAGCGGTGCCTTCCGGCTGGAAGCCGACACAGAGCATACCTTTACCCAAAAAGAACTAAGGAGCATCCTGGACACTATCAGCAACCGGTTTCATAGGCTACCCGATGGACCTCTGAAATCCAACATGGACTTTTGGGGAATGGGCAATCATACCGCTTTAGTGTCTTTCAAATTGAATACTCCTGCTGCCAGACAAGCTTTCAGAAAGCACATCATCGATTCACCGGCAGTATCTTTTGAAGGACCTGAATCACCAATGCCTCATTCTGAAACGGGTGTTTCTGACACTTTAGGCATTTCACTAAGGCCGGAATACCCGGTTTATTCCACACAAACCTCAAAAGCATCCTTTGTGCTTATCAACCAGAGCAATCGAAATATCATGTGTGGAGAAGAATATTGCATTACTTACGAGGACGAACAAGGCATATGGCGAGAATTGCCTACCGACAATTTTTTCTTTAGTGTGGGTTACCTTGTTCAACCAGGCGAATATCGTATCCGTACAGCTTCCCTTTATCCAGAGGTGCATCCGAACAAGCCGGGACGCTATCGTCTCCTTTATCACCTTACCATATTGGACACCCACACAAGAATACAAATGATGACCGAATTCCGCCTGAGTAATGATGAGAAAGAGTGGAAACAGACCAAGAAATTAAAAATACCCATCCATCTTACCATCACACAAAACTCGGACAATTCAGCAACCTCTGAAACCTCAGCTGATGAAGAAACGTCCGGTCAATAACCCTAAAAAATATCCATTGATGAAAACGCTATCTGCATTTCGACGATTTGTATTCTTTACGACCCTGCTACTGACACCCTTATCGGCTTGGAGCAGTGCACAGCTGGGAGAATGGATTTTCTTCCAAGGGGAGAAATGGATACTGCTGGACAAACCCATTGAAAAGGATGTTGTTTTAGCCCAGACACTAAACCGGTCTTTGCCAGATGACATCTGCTGTTCTATGGCCAACAGCAGCGGCTATACAGCTACGTGGGCCATTGAGAAAGGTGAACTGCTATTGTACTGCATCGATTTTGAGACCGATACAAAAGCCGATGTCAGACTCGAAGCCAAGCAGCTGAAACAAGTGTTCCGTTCCTATTACCGGAAAGGCAAAATCCATGCCCGGTGGTTCAATGGTACACTCAGGATGGCCAAAGGGAAAGTAATCGAATACATTCACGACGGATACCTTCGTATGTTTGAAACAGAATGTATCCTGACCATTCAGGAAGGGAAAGTGTTCTGCACTCAAGTCTATCACAACGATAAGCGGGAAGGCATGCGACTGATAGAGGCACATGAAGAACTTAGCCGCCTGTTTCCGTGGAGCCAATTTCCCAACTACAAGGATAAACATATCGTGTTCAGTGTAAGAGATTTCAAACTGACATCTGATGGGAAGCTGTTGGATGTATCTGTCTATAACATCTACACGAAGCCGGACACCTTATTGGCAGAGAACAAACAGCGCTCTCTCATACTTGCCCTAAAAGAAACCCTGAAATCCATCTATCCATGGGAAGTGATTTGCTACAATGGCAAGTATGTCATGCATCCCGAATCTGAAACATTGAGCATTGTAAGGAAGAAAGAATAGCTTTGACAGGCTGAAAGATTATCTTCAGGATAAATACAGTATTGTGCAACCATTAAAATTAGAACGTGATATGAAAAGCTTCTTACTATTTGCTACCGGAATTAGTTTGTGCATCCTTATCAGCTGCCAACAGACTTTATCCCACAAACCTTTTGTAGAGTTATCTTCCTTGGAGCTTTCGGAGGAAGAGATGCCTATGGTATCCATCAGTAATGACTTTGCTTGCAGTTTTTTTCAGAAGATGAATGAACAGGAGAAAGGACAAAGTTTTTTCATTTCTCCTCTGAGTGCCCAATTCAATTTAGGGATGCTTGCCAATGGTGCTGCAGGAAAAACATTAGAAGAAATAGCTTCGGTACTTTCCGTTTCTAAGAGTAAGCCTTCATTGGCCAATAACTACTTTTTAAAACTGATAAGCAATCTGCCTCGATTGGATTCTACGACTGTCTTTCAGTCAGCCAATTCCATCTGGATTCATGACAAATCACCTGTGAAGGATTCCTTTCAACAAATAAACCAGCAGTATTTTCTTGCAGAAATACAGAATCTGGATTTTTCTGAACCGAAATCAACAGGCATTATCAACCGATGGGCAAAGGAACAAACGCAAGGGCGTATTCCTCACATCTTGGATCAAGCACAAGGTAACTGTATTCTCATCAATACGTTGTTCTTCAAAGGTGGATGGATTTTCCCTTTTGATCCGGCTGAAACCCGGCAGGAATACTTTTATCCTGTGGGTGGAAAGAAGCATCCGGTCAGCATGATGCACCTGTCTGATCAATGGTTTGCTTTTCATAAAGCGGAATTGTTTGAAATGGCTACCCTCCCTTACGGAAACGATTCGTATGCCATGACAGTAATTCTTCCCAAGAAAGGTGTATCCATTGACTCCTGTATAGACACATTTAGTGAAGCCAATTGGAAAGCATGGCTGTCTGCATCGGATAGTATAAGTTGTATGCTGGACCTCAAATTACCTTCTATCAAGTTGGATTACAAATCCGACATCATTCCTACCTTCCAGAAAATGGGCATCCATGATGCTTTTAATGAAAATTGTGCAGATTTTTCACGTATGACAGATATACCTGCCCACATTTCTGAAATCGAACAATTTACCCGATTGGAAGTAACGGAAACAGGCACAGTTGCAGTAGCAGCGACTATTACAAATGTTGTTTTTGAATCATCAATAGTGCCAGAGATTACACCTTATCCATTCCATGTCAATCGTCCATTCTTATTAGTTATCCATGAAAATAAAACAGGTTTAATTTTGTTTATGGGAAAGATGATGGATATTCTGTAATCTGAAATACCGAGCATTGCAAGGGAGAAAAAATAACTTTAGCAAGCAGAAAGCTTATCTATAGCATCCGTATTGTATAATCCTCAACATTAGAACGTGACATGAAGATACCTACATTTTTCAAAAGTCTGATGACAGCTATCATTTTCCTTCTTATTCCTTGGGAAGGAAAGGCTACCGGACTGTCCGGTGATTTCATCTATCTGCAGGGAGAAGAATGGGAATTGTTGGCCAAGCCCATCAATAGGGATTCTGTTCTGTTTCATCGGTTGATGGAATTTTTGCCGGACAACCATTGCATTACTACCGCCAATTGGGAAGGCTATACCGCCTATTGGGAAGTGCAGCAATCTCATCTGTATCTGCATCATTTGGAAGTCTGTGTCTATGATAAACAGAAAAAAGAAGAGTATTCCCTCACTTATCAGCCAGACCAGTTGAAAGAAGTGTTTCAACCTTATTATCAAGACGGAAAAATCTGTGCCCGCTGGTTCAACGGAGAACTTCGTGCCGGGAAAGGTGAGCTGGTGCGTTATGTACACAGCGGCTTCGACCGCAATCTAGAAACGGAGCAAGTGATGGTGCTTCAACACGGTCGTATAGAAAGCTGCCGGACTTACCATAATACCCTACGGGCTGGCATGAAAATACAGCATGCTCAGGATGAAATTATCCGGCGTTTTCCTTGGCATTGCTTTCCGGAATACAAAGGGAAACGCATGACCTTTTGGGTAAATAATATGCAATGCAATTCGGATGGTTGTCTGGTGGATTTGGATGTAGTGATTATGTCCGTTCGTCCAAAACGGGAAAACATTGATGACAAGAATCATCCTTTGGCAAAAGCATTTAAAGAAGTACTGAAGAGCATTTATCCTTGGGAGGTGTTGTTTATCAACGGAAAGTACACGATTGAATTTAAGGATTTTGTACTTACCATTTGGGAAGACAAGCTAAAGTCCACTCAAGCAAATGATACTACGGAATACACGCTCATAGGCAAAGTCTATGGCGAAGAAGTGCGGCAAATTCTTCCTTACGATGTTGCAAAGAGGCCACTGATTGCTTCATACTTGACTATGGATGAAAAGCCGTTTCAAGGTTGGCTTACTGATTCTACCGGTACATTCAAAATAGAGCATTTGAAAAGAGGAAAGTATCAGTTAGTTGCCCAATTTGTCGGCTTAAATTCATGCGACACTCTTGTTACTATACCATTTCAATGTGATACGCTGCGACTTACGCTTCCTCTGTGGTATGAATATATAGAAAAATATGATTGCTCACCGACCCTATCTCGTGAATACATAGACAAAGGAAAACCCAATCTGAAGCTCATCATTCCTATTGGAAAAGAAGAGGTTATAAGGAAGCATCCCTTTTGGAAAAAATATGGGGTTACGTATATCAGTTCTTTTCCTTTGAAGGAAGATGGTAAACTGGCTTGTCATTTGAGTATTCCCAACCATCTGCTGACTGCTTACAACGAAGAAGTTTTCCGGTATTTGGATAAAAAGTTCGGCCAGGAATGGCGTAAGGAAGTACCTCCCGGCATCTTCGGATTGGATCAGTCTCTGAACGAACTGCATGATTATAACTGGCTTATCAAGACTTTGAGCAGGAAATGTAAATATCCCGTTGCTCAGCAAAAAAGGAACAAGGGTTGTGTTTTACAGGTGGAATATACTGTGACCCCGGAAGGCTATATCAGCCATGCTACGGTACTCAACCAAGTACCCCGTGCATTCCGAAAGTCAGTGATGCAAGTTTTTCAATCGCTACGGAATGTACCCACTGTCTTACGCCCCGGAAAAAGCACTCTCAGCATCCTATTCTGGCTGGATAACATGAAAAAATCCCCTAAAGCAGATGTAATCATTATCGGGTATACCTGGGATGATAAGCCTGTCTTGATGAAATAGATGGATAGATTGTCGTTTATCTGAAATAAAATCAGCCCATCCATTATCCGTCTTTCGTCAAAATACGTATCTTTACCGAAAAACCATTCCTATGCAGCCTATGAGAACGCGAATATCTTTTTATCGTACAGTCTTATCAGCACTTCCGTCAGTCGTGTTGATGCTTGCCATCGGACTTATATGGGTCGGATGTCAGCATAAGCCAATTGCAATCCACCGTGAAAATGGTTGGTATCCTGTAACGGGCGACTCCAATGACAGTCTTTCTTTGGAGCCTATCGTTACGACGAAAGATTTCAGTGTTTTACGGTTAGATTCAGATGCCTTTGGTAAATACGTAATTTTTGGACAGATACATCCGTATTATATGAACCTATGGGCGGAAGAAACAGAAAAAAACATTGGAAAACAAATTGCTTTTGTGTTTAATGATTCAGTGATAAGCAACCCCACTGTAAATATGAGAATTGAGAGTGGAAATTTTGCCATAACCTCTTATTGTGACACTTTACTGCCGGGAATTTATGAGGAACTGAATAAGGAAATCAATCCTTCTTACTCGGACAGTTTAACAAGACTTGCTACTACCCGATTATGGAAGGAAGCGAGAAAATTTAAAAAGACGCTGACGGACACGACCTTTTTGAAAACCAAGGGAATGATGTCTTATGCCGCTATAGATGTAATGAATGCCAACGGATTTAATCCGCATTATGCCTATAATCAAGTTGTTTATCTCAAAGCCTTGGATAGAGCTAGAAAGAAAATATCCATAAAGAACGGACATGTGATTTTCCCCTGTCAACGTGGTAAAGACCTGAATATATCAGATGACTTATTTCTGTTTATACAATCCTTATTTAAAGAGTGGAATCAATGGTTGGATACCGGCAAGCATCAGCTAGTCAAAGATGAAGATGGTTTGTATACTGTTGAGCCACTTCCTGAAAAGAAGGATAAGCTGGTCTCTGTTTCTCTTCCTTCCACCAAATCTGAGAAACAACCTATAACGGAAGAACCAGTTGACCAAAGAACCGGTCAGCAAGTAATAGAGGCTTTAAGTAAAGCATATGGTACGGACTCAACAGTAATCGGTGATTTCTTGGACAGTCCGCACTGTCCTGCATTCTTGGAAGGAATGTTTTTTGATGGTTCTACACTGGTCTTCCAAGTGAGAGGAGATACCACTGTAGCACGGCACACACTGGAAGCAGCCGCAAAAAGCGGTGCTTTCCGGCTAGAGCCTGCCACGGATGAAAGTTTTACCCAAAAACAGCTGAAAGAAATTAAGGATATCATCTGGAGTAAACGAGAAAAGCTTACAGATGAATACTTGAAATCTAATATGGCAGGTTGCGGTATAAGTGACCATCATATTTATCAGACTTTCATTATGAATACTCCGGAAGCTCGAAAGGCTTTCCGGGAAAAGATTATCGATTCACCGGCGGTCATTTTTGAAGGGCCCACTGAAAAAGCCCCCAACAATAGTATGGGTGTTAGCGATACTTTGGGCATCCTGCTGCAATCTGATTATCCGGTCTTTTCCACTCAGAGCAAACAAGCCACTTTTGTTTTGGTTAATCACAGCAAAGTAACATTACGATCCGGTGCTTATTATTTCTTGACCTATGAAGATGAACGAGGGGTATGGCGGGACTTGCCCATTCATGGTTCTTTTCTTGACATCGGTTATATCATTGAGCCAGGAAGAACAAGGCATCTATCCGGTTCTTTGTATCCGGAAATACATCACAACAAGCCGGGAAGATACCGTTTCTTTTATCCCGTTACTTTTACAGACACCGGAAGAAAGGCTACTTTGATGGCGGAATTCAAGCTGACAGACAATCCACAAGAATTGGCAGAAGGACAGAAAGAAAAGAGACTTGCCGTACCCTCTACCCAAGATAACCGGTCAGCTGGAACTATAACAACGTCTGTGCCGGAAGTTCCGACGGATGACAATCACCTTTTTCAAGTAGTAGAATGCATGCCCGAATTTCCCGGAGGAATGAAAGGATGTATGGATTTCATACAGAAAGAAATGCGCTATCCTGAAGAAGCCAAGAATGCAGGCATTCAAGGACGGGTACATCTGCAATTCATCATCGAGAAAGACGGCACGCCCGCCCAGCCTCGGATTGTACGTAGCGTTCACCCCTTGTTGGATAAAGAAGCCTTGCGAATTATCCGACAAATGCCGAAGTGGACACCGGGAAAACAAGATGGGAGGCCTCAACGAGTCCTTTATACCATACCAATTCAGTTTCGGTTGCCTAAGTCATGAGCCATTGTTTGATTTAAATTCCATATACACATGAAACGCTTTTTTCTATCCTTCATACTGCTTGGGTGCTTCTTTCAACTTGAAGCACAAGAAAGAACAGCCAACGACACCATTCTGATGTTGGAAAACAAATCATTGAATGATGTTCGCGATTATAATTGGCTCATCAAAACATTGAGCAGAGAGTGTAAATATCCCATTACCCAACAAAAAAGGAACAAGGGTTGTGTTTTACAGGTGGAATATACTGTGACCCCGGAAGGCTATATCAGCCATGCTACGGTACTCAACCAAGTACCCCGTGCATTCCGAAAGTCAGTGATGCAAGTTTTTCAATCGCTACGGAATGTACC
>Ga0224745_1180_pt1 | contig 11827 bp, 11 predicted proteins | sample LIM_E_Vancomycin_3_FD_182075 | JGI IMG/M metagenome (GOLD analysis project Ga0224745, IMG submission 182075) | Enriched cells from gastrointestinal tract of the lab mouse from Pacific Northwest National Laboratory (PNNL), Richland, Washington... | ecosystem: Host-associated > Mammals > Digestive...
CATGTCTACCATGTCCATAGAAATCGTATATTCACAAAAAAAATCCGTTTCCCGCTCCGTCTTAGTTTATCAAAGACGCAACTTCCTTCTAATTCGCACCACCCCAATCTGAATCCACACCACAAACTCTAACCACCTCTTGAACGCCGGCCTCCTTTCCTTCTTCTCACCAAGCCCCCATTTAGGCCCAGTACTATGCTTCCCGCCGCTCTGATTCCCCGGCACTCCGCGTCCCTCGGTGTAATCCTCCTCAGGAACCTTCTCAGGAAGTGGGTTCGCCAAGTCGTCATCCCAAGCTGTACCATTCGTCATGTTGCTTCCACCTGAGTTTCCCCTCCCACGACCCGAGCACCGAGATGTTGCACGCGACCTTTCCTCCCCCTTAGCTTCTGACCGACGCCTCTTGCGTTCTCGCTTCTCTTCCTTCTTCTCTTGCTTCGCTTCCCACGCAAGGCGAGCAGCAACGATTGAGGCTCCATAAGTTGGCGAAGGATCGCGCACATGTCTAGTAGTCTCCGATGAAGAGCGGCCAATACGCGATCTCTTAAACGATGGTGCCCTGCTTCCGGTAGGTGACGGGTTGTGGGTAATTGCCGACTCGAATGTCCTAACTGGGAAATCAACAACCGATGCGGGTGAAACTGGAGTGGTCAAGGTGCTGCCGCTTGCACGTCGTTGGTGCAAATCAGTCATGCTTCCTGTCGGCAACATTGGTGTGCTACGGCCCGTATTCAAATGTAATCCCCCTCTTATCGACCTGCTGCTGCCTTGGAGAACAGTCCTGCGCGTTACGCTCTCGTCGTCGTCCGAGTCGTCACTAGACTCGTTGGATGTATTGTAGTGTGAAACCTCAGGTGTGTATCCGCCACGGCGGGGAAGCTGTCGCTTAGGATGCGCAAAGGGTGCATTCACCAACAAAGGCGAGTTTCCGCTAGTTCCTGAAAAATTCCGTCGGTGGCGGTTCGAGAATGGTGATTCGTCGTCAACCCCGCTTGAGTCTCCAGTATTGTCGAAGATTCCCAACCCAACACCTCCCGGCAAACCTCCGTCCGATCGCGACAGATCTAGTGAATTACCTCGCGAGGACCCACTGACCTTCTTCAATAGCGGCTTTATCTTACCTCGTGCCCGATGGACAGTTGTTGACGAGTGGTGAGGGTAGATTGTGTCCAATGGAGGTGATCCGGGGCCAGAAAAGAATCCCTCGTCAACAATGTCTTCGAAAGCAAGCTGTTCTTCAGACGTCTTCTTATTGTCGGAGCGACTGCGCTTGTGCAGTCTAGATGCAGCCTTTGTGACATGTCTGGCAGCAACCAGGCCGGGATTCAACCGCGGTGAAGGAGATGAAGATGCAGAGCTTGTTGACGGTGGGCCAGTTGAGCGATACGACGTGGTCCTGGGCAGTGTTGATGTAGATGAGGGGTAGTGACCGGCCGCAAACGACAGTGAAGTGGTAAGGGTTGTAGGAGAAATAGCGTGCGGATGTCGAGGTGGGTGATATTTATGTGAGGGTACGATAGAAGAAGTCATTTTTGGAGATGTTGATATATTCGTTACAAGCTCCAGATGGTGTTTTGGTGAAATAAAAGAACTGTTTACAAGTAATGTAGACGGAAGGGGAGGCTCCCCGGAGTTTGTACCAAGCGACTGACGACGACAATAAAGGCGGAGCAAGTAGCAAGGCAGGACCTGATCAGCAGGAAGGAGGAGGGGAAGAGTGAACGAGGCAAGGCAATAATGACGACCAAGCAGGCGGTCGCAGCAAATTGCTGTGGCTGCTTAGTTGTGCCTTAGAACTGATCTCACCAAGCCAAGAAGCAAAGCACCTCTGAGATTTGAGATCCCGGATACGTCCTCCGTTGCTGTGTGCAGTGCGTGGGCGCTGCCGATCCGGTTTTTTCTCAATGCGACCGAGGAACCGAGACGACAAACCAAACCACCTTTTTCTTCAACTTTCTTGTTCACACCAAACCAGGCTCCCCGCAAGCAAACAAACAAACAAAAGCTCTGGAACCGGCACCGGGACACCCCAATAATAAACCCAGTTGAAAAAGTATGTAGCTCTGATTCCCCACCCCTATTTGTTTTTTTTTCCCTTCTAATTTCCCCGCGCAGCGAGACCCGAAGAGGTAGGTGGGCTGAACGAACCAGGGTTGGCTGATTGATGGCTGAAGGAGTGGAACCCTTCGTGGCTGTCCGTAAAAGAACAAACCTCGCTAGCTATCAACCTACCAAAGAGCACCTAGAAGAGAAGCTGAAAAAAAGCTAGGCAGAACAAATAAAATTGCTTAGTTAACACATGTGTAATTACGACGACTGACATGCCAGATGAGGGAAATTTATCAACAAAGAGTGAGGGGTGAGGGGGCTCAGTAATTACCAGCTGAATGACCCATGAGACGGATGCAGATTGGGTCGTCAGTAGCGAGTTGCGATGAGATGAGGGTGGGAATAGAATCCAAGAGCCCTGAGGGGACCAAAGAGAAGCTTTGTTAGCGGGTTTGTCACCTGGGGTTCGACGGGATAAGACGGGATAAGAAGAGGAGAAAGAGAGAAAAACTAAACAAGATTCTCTGGTTCGGTTTTCTTTTTCTCTATTCTCTCCCCTCTTTCTTTCCTGCTGTCTTGTTGATAACAAACTCACCTTTTTCTCGGTTGGTGTGTTGCAGCGAATAACAACGAGCAGGAGAGGTCAGTTGAGTTGTTGAGTTCCGCCGACCGACAGCAGACCGACCGATAACACAGCCTTGACTTTATCTCCACACCACACTTGGTAGAAAAGCCTGTCCTGGCTGTTCGTTTCCTTGGCCCAGCCCGAAGATACAGCAGCAGTAGGCAGCAGGAAATGGCGGGGAAATGGATAAGGAGCAGAGGGTGATTGAGAGAAGGATAGTAGATAAAGAGGGAACGAGGGGGGTAGAGATGATGGAAGAGAGGGAAGGGGGAAGAGAGGGGGTTTGAGACGTCAAGAAACTCCCAGAGAGAGAAGACGATAGTTGATAGCGAGCGAGGAGAAAAAGTCTACTCTCAAGTAAAAAAAACTTCACTCAATGTCTCTCACTGTCTGCCTGTCTCTACCTATCTGCTCCTCTGTGCTTCAACCGCTGAAAAAGAAAAGAGGGCGATAGAAGAAGGCAACTCTACGATGGGAGGATATGAAGAAGCAAATTCTGGGAACACACGGGAAGGGCCAAGTCCCTTTTTCATGTAGGTACGCTGTACATGAACCTGTGCATCGCTTCACGCATCGACAACAACACCTGGAGGTGCGATATGTGCTCACTACATGATGTTTAGACACCTTCCGCCAGAGGTAAAACCATCTAACCCTACTCCTTACTGACATCTCCGTAGCGCTCTCCGTTTCCAAGAGCAGTGAGTACGTACATAGAGTACAAGCCTACTACAAGGTATATACATGTAAATACATAGTCTAGGCAGAGCGAGTGTCTACTAAGACCATTCTCACCACTTTGTTTCCTTCCGATTTCGTGTATCGTATCGCTCCCTCCTCTAAACTTATATCGCCAATTCCCCAATGATAACGTCCTGATCCCTCTGTCGCGCGTCAATATTTATTTTCAACAACCTCGAGTAAGCGCGTTGTTTACCTTCTCAAAATATCTCCCCGATCCGTTTCGTTTTCTCCCAGACGTCTCGTTTCCCCCTGACCATCCATCCTCCATCCCATCAACGCGTCCCGAGCGCCGCAATCAATCACCACACCCCCCTGCCCTGCCTCTCCCCCACCGCTGCAACGAACATCGGTCGAAGCAGAGACACTCTGTAGAAAAAGCCCGGGCGCATCGCGTGCACTGTCGTCTGCTCGCAAACACCCGCCCATCTTGAGAAGTTCCATCCTGAACCCTACTCCCATCCCGCACGCATCCCAGAGTCCAGCACATCCATCGAGAGAGAGAGCATCACGTACATTACATACACGCAGGTTTCTACACCCCACTACTGTACAATTCCGCACACCGCCATGAACAACACAACGTTCTCACAGCAACCAAGGAAGTAAAGCAAAGCACTATCCATCCCCACGCCTACCTGCCTCTATACCCCTAGCCTTGTCCCCGCAGTTGTTGCCCACGGCGACAGACAGCACCTTATCTCCATCCGCCATCTGCACAGTGCGGGCGGGACTTGAAGCAAACGGGTGGCCCACCCCAGATATCGATAAGCGTACCAATGTGCGAACCAACAGTAGCGCGCCGTACTAACCAGACACTTCCCAATCCCAATTTCACGAGCGTCCAACCCGTTCTGAGATTGGTTTCTCCACCACCATTCCCCTTTCAGAATCCCCACCGGTTAGAGATGGAATCGACAGGGTTCACCCACACGCTCGGAGCCCCCGAGATCTGGCTGACAGGGTTATACGAGCGGCTAGTCACTTTTCGGTGTGGCTCGTGTGTCCATCATCTGTTCTGGGCGTCTAGTGGCTTTCTTGGCACTCGCTTTGGCTCATTTTGTGGCTGGGAACTCAGGAACCATGACCATAGCGGTGGCGATGTGGCTGGGTGGCGTGACAATCATCTTTTTCCGGAGATTAGTTCGATGACGGTCTCAGGCAGAAATCTGGGAGATTTACAGTTTGGCAGTTGGGGGTCACTCTCACATGCAACTTTATTCAGAAGAAAGAGAAAGAAAAGGTAAACCCTTCGTCAGGATGATCGTGAGATAGGCAGAAACTGGCAATCGATCTAAGCCCTACGCGCGTCCCACCACCAGCGATATTAGAGGAGGCGTGAAGGGAAAACCCATCCCCCCATTACCGCTATATCATTCTCACAGCAACGAATTATTATCCCCACGGGCCCGTATTCGACTACCGGAAATCCCAGAGCGGTAGGCAACCGCCCAGAGGTTGGCTCGCTCGTTGTCAGCTGGTCAAATTTCCAAAACTTTCAAGACCAGCACGAACCTAGAATAGCAGCACCCCCCGTGGACCGTGATTGCACGCGGCAGAATGGATAAAGCACTGGTAACAAATTTTGTTCTCCCATTCAATCGGCAGTCCAGGAAGAAAACGGATCCTCAGAAGGGTCGTGGAATCCAGCCTTCTTTCTTCCGTCCCATGGAAGGGAAGGCCAATCTGGCCCTCCCAATTCGATGGGAGAAGCGAGCGGTAGCAACCGTAGCCTGTCCCAGACTTGTGGTTGCAACGAAAGACTCCTAGTGATCGTAGAGATCTGCGGTCATGATGATATCACAACTGACAGTGCCCCGGATTGAGATATTGGTGTTGTTGTTATTGTTGTCATCATCACTGTTGACACCAGTCGCAATAACTCGCTACAGATCCATGAGATTGAAGGTGATTCCCATGACAAAGCAAACTTTCTCGCGATCGTATCCCATCGTCTCGCCAATGAATTGGTTAGTGCAGACATCTATAGATTGTGCAGTAGTCTCCAGACCCACAATCGCTTCAGCCAGAGGGAGGGAAAAAAACATGTTAGTCCAATCCCACGTGTACGATACCAAGTTTTCACGCGAAATGTTCTAGTTTAGTTTCCTCTAGCCAAACTCTTCACGGGCAACCGCCTACCATTCATGCACGATCCACTCTAAGAAACCGCAAGCGTCGCCGTGGCAATTCCCCACATTAGCTATCGAGCGATAATCCATGATCCTGTACTCTGCTCGGATGCCATCATTTCCGAACCCCTAACGTTTCCAAAAATGTCTCATAGGGCTCCGGGCTTAGGGCTAGAAGCCAATCTCCTAACCTTCCCGCAGCTGTGACCCAGGAACTATCAAATAAACTTCAACGAGTTTTGATCTGGACTACATTGTTTCATCAAAACACTTCCTTCCCGACGCATAATAAATAAAAACTACAGAGATACCACCACACGAAATGAACAATAGCAATGACATGATAAAAAAAGTTTTCCGCAAATTAGCTAAGATACCACCTCCTAACTGCCCACACCCGGCCTTTATCCCTGTCCCGAACCCAAACCCGACCCACCACGGAAAGACCCAGAAGCTATGATAAAAAAACACCACCACTTCGGTATCCTGCCGTTTCTGCACAACATTCCGAACGGTTCCGTCGATGAATCAAACATAGGCTCGGGATTCAATCTGGAAATCAACCTCCTGCTGTCTCCCGACTGGACGTTGACTTGATCAAGGTAGACTGCACGGTGGTACCTTGGAGGTTACTAACTAGGGTAGATGGGAAATTATCCCTTATCACCCCACCTTCTTTGCTTAGTCTCGATATCTAGCCATGTCTACTTTCCCAAATAGAGACGATCTCCAGGGCCCAATGTTCTCGGTTCTTCATAGAACCTTCGGTGTTTCTTCTTGGCTGCGGGTGTCTGAGCGAAACAATTTCCTTGAAGGTGGCTCTTGCGTAGCTTGACCAATGATGGCTCTGGGTTAATATTTCATCGAAATTGCAGGTTTTGGTTGCTCGCGTTCGTGGGTCCGGGTTATGCCGTGGAGTCGATATTACGGCGCGTAATTTTGTGGGTATCACGAGACGTCTGGGTTTGAGTATTGGCGCTAACGGCTGATGAGTACATGTAGTTAATGTGAGGGCTGGGTATGGGGTGGCTTCATGACAAGGCACTCGCTTTTGATGCTCCTAAGGGAATGGCTTTTATTGTTTTCATCGTAGTTTCGTTATTAGGTACAAGAATACCGCATGTAGCGGAAGCTATGGTGTTGTTGTTTTTCTACTTTGCTGGATATATAGTCCTCTAGGCGGTGGTGCCACCTCGCTAGGTACTGCCGCTGCTGTTTCCTTTTTAAATTGCGTGTTGGGTTAAATTGGTTGTATATATGGTCGTTACCGCGGAGTTTTAGCTATAGGACTAGTGAAGCCAACTAGACCCCTAGAGCTTACCTTTAGTGCTAGCCGCTAGTGTAGTGTAAACAAAACATTAATTTAGGGGTCTTATTATGAAAGCCTCTCGTGAATTACCCAGAGGAGGACGACATAAAAGCAAGGGCTCGATTATGAAAGGAACAGCCGAAGGGAGATATCTAATCTCTAACGATAGAAGCTAAAGTACTAAGAGTAACGTCAGGTGGAGATACGATAAAATTGATTATCCCACATTGCAAGCTTATCTCAAGTTGAATTTACTGTATTATTAGATGGTCTGGAGAGATTGATCATTGATTAAACCGGAGGGGATTTCTTTTTTCGTCTATAGCCCAGAGCCATTCTCTATCGGATATCTCGGTCGTGGGTGTAGATGGGCTTCTGTCTTGCTTCGTTTTCAGTCGGAGGGTATATGGAAGTACGACATGCGTGGTGTTCTAGCATGATTTTTCACGAAGTTGGGGTCAGGTCGGAGGAACGATCGGTGGTTATGGGGTGATAGATGGATGATTTAGAAATATTAGTCGAAAAGGATCCGAGTTAAGTGGTTAGAGAGGAGAAATTTGATATAATCCTTGTAGGGTTTGGTTGTTCGGGGAGAACATGTCAACAGAATCGTTTCACGAGTGATAAGCTATGACTAGAGCACGTTGCTAATTCAAAAGAGGAGGCTGGTTGGTGGATATACCATCGTTTTGGATTGGGTTGTATCGGGTATATCTTAAAATAATTCCAGCCTTTAAGTTGGCCATGGTGGTTTAAGGGTAGTTTATATCCTACGTAGCTTGTTGGCTTAGTGCATCATGATCATGCTATGCTTAAGCTTCACGTGCAGCCTCTTACAGCAAAGCCATCATGGGCTCGCCTTTTGCAAAAGTGTATGGCTAACTAGCTACTGGAGAAGGTGATAGTAAGGTGGTCTGTTTAAGGCTGTCTTGGTATTTTTTCTTTCAAAAAGCTCGAGGTTCCGAAAAGTGGGCTCCATCCCGTATTTTAACGAATGAGTGGGGTTTTCGTGTGATATCTAGGTGGGTGCTGGTGTGGAAAGTCATGCTTTTGATCTTGGTCGAGGTAGCTCTGAACTCCCTCTGGGCTTGAATAGCTGTGGTCATGCTTTGCCCCGCACGGGAAAACACTAGAAGCCAAGGGAGAATGCAAATGCGTTGGATATTAGGTAAGGGAATGTGATTCATGATATGCGAGGGTCTGGTAGTAGGCTTTACGGTAGTTCGAAAGAAAGCCTTATACATATTCCTCCTCTCGTTAAAACACAACACAACCAAGCCATGTCTCATCCGTCTCAAACCCCAATACTTCTTCATCATTCTCGTCATCTACCTGAAGATCCTCTTTCGGTCGATCTAACCTGAAATAAACCGAATCGCACAATCCCATATGGGTATCATGGGTTTCCTTCCCCCACCCAGTCTCCACAAACCCAAACTTCTTCAGCAAGCTTGAAGATGCGATATTCCTTGGGTCTACGTTTGCCTTCAGGCTATCTACCTTCGGCCAAGTTCTCCAGAAGAATTCTAAAAACGCTTCCATTGCTTCGCTCCCGATTCCTTGCCTCCAATATGAGGGGTGCAACATGTACCAAATTTCATTTTGAAAAATTCCTATTGTACCGATAAGTTTTGGTGACGATATCGGTGAGGAAGATTTGAGGCAGAGCGCGAAGCGGGTCACGTCGGGATTGGCAGGCCTAGAGAGAAAGGAGACGGTTTGGGAAATTTCAGTGTGAGGTGCCCAGGACCTGGGTCGGTATTTATATCAAGGTTTAGCTCAAATAGTCGAGGATTTATGTAATTCGAGAGCTGTTGAAGGGTATAGTCACCAGTATTTCATCGCCTCATGGTTTGAGAGGATCTCGTGGTATGACTCGACATCGCTTTCCTGCAGGTAACGGAAAAGTAGGCGTTTAGTTTCGATCTCGTATACTGTGCCGTTGAGATTGGAGTTTAATTTCTTTGAATTTTCAGAGATAGAACACATATTGATTTCTTTTCTTTTCTTTGCGGGCTTGTCTTCTGGGGTCTCTGGAATTTTCTGTAGCTGCCTTCATACCATCAAGAAATCTCGGCCTCGCTGTATAGATCAGTGGGGGCTGCAGTATTTTCAGCTGAGAAACGATTTTGATCGCGGAAATCTCAGCTTGAGTGGTAGACAACAACAACGCAGAGGCTTGGCGGTCTTGGCTAACCTTTTCCGGCGAAATATTCAATTTGTTACCCAAGCCTCGTTGTAACTTAAGTGTATGTCTTCCAGCTGGCGAAGCGGTCATCACCAGGTGCGATAGTGCCATAACCTAGGTGGTTGGATGTGCTTGATGAATCAATCAATCAATCAATCCGCCTCGTTGTACCCTCCACCGTTCTATCGTGTTTGTGATTCGTGGTTCAGCACTGACTACCAAAAAATCTTGTACCTTACACTTGGGATCAATCATGATGGCTCGCCGGAAGCAGCCAACCCTGGATTTAAAACAGCTGGAACTGTTAACGTTAACGTTGTTGCGGCAATTATGATGGGTATGAATTTGAAAACCGAGCAAAACCCAAATCCGAAAGCAAAATCGTCGGAAGCAGATGGCTAGTGTCAGGAACGGCATGTCTATCGCCTTTTCTGTTATCTTCAGTCGTATCTAAATGGTCTCAAATATTGTCGGTCACCATAGTGTGTTTATCCGAAACCTAAGAGTAAAGGTATTTCGCTTATGATATGTACTAAAGGCCCACTCATCCCTATACACTAAACGATTACCAGTACACGGTATATATGCGGGATAATGGCCTGTTTATAAAGCCCGCATCGCCACGGGGTGGTTGCAAAGGAGCGATGTTGATGTTAGAGCTAGCATCCTGTAGTATGTGTGTATGGTAGATGGGGTATGTGTAAGAAGCACGATTGCATGGTAGAATAGCTCTCTGATTTTGTCGATTACACGGTTAGAAACCCGACTATAAACTATGTTGGCATGTGCATATGCTGCGTAGGGACTTAAGCTATAGCCACATTACACAGCTATCTTGTGTAGGTTGCGTTATTTGGATGCCACGGTTGCTGGTTCTCCGATGTTTTTCAATATACAATTTTACTGTGTGAAGCTGGAGAAGTAACTTTAAGGATAGCTTGCTGGCGGTCGGGATTGTATTGAATGATACTATTTTATCGATCTGGCTGGTGATCTAGCATGCGCAGTCTAGCAGTTGCTGATCCCTCCAAACTAACAAGAAGTTCAACTCTCCACTTCAGTAATTTTTGCTTTTTCTTGTGAAGAGTAGTAGGTATGTGCATCTTTGAATAAATGTACTATTCTCGCATGTACACACATCCGCGCAGTACTGGAAAACAAAGGTCTGCTGCGCCAATGCCATGTGTTTGATACATTACCTTGTCAGACTATAGAACTGATTTACACAGTTTCCCTGTGTCTTTATCATACTTGTCGTTTACACAATACTTCCGTGCCATAGAGTTATTCTCCTAATCTCAACACTATTCATAGAGTATGTGTAGGCTGAACTTCAAAGGCGGCCCCATCAACAATATCCAAATATCGCTGAAACAAGAGGAGGAGAGGTCATAAAAAAGAAACTAGCTGAAGTTTTGCCTTTGTTATGAAAACTACTCCCGAGGAGTTTTTCGAAAAATTGTGGGATCGATGCTTGACTGAGTCATGACGACTGTTACATTAATTCTTGAATTAAGTAAAGGGGTGGCACACAAAATATTAGTTTTTTTCTTTAATTTTTCTCTTTTGTTAGTTTTGGGGCCCTAGCCTAGATCGGTACCTGTCCTAGGAATGTTCTAGATCACGGAAAATTTTGCGTAGTAACTATATGCATAAGGCAGTAACAAAGATTTTGATATAATCATAACCTTTTGTTAAGCCACACAACACCTGTCATCGGAATTTTTGTTTATCTTCTTATTGCAAGGAATAATGCTGTAGATTGGTGCTGACGCTATGCTCTTTGAAATTTGTATTGGTTGGAGCTTCCTCAAATTAGTATCTGCGTCTCTCGCCGCAACCATCTTGATTTCTATTGCTATCCGTTTTTTTGACCGTCTTTCTTGAACCGTTAGTGAGGAATGCGTGAGTATATATGAAAGTTACTCAACGATTGTGCGCCTGCAACCCAACTTACAGAGCTATGAGTAGATGCAAGGAGGTTCCTAGATGGGAGATTATTGAGTAGAACGAAAGTATACGGTATCAAAAAACGAAATAAAGAAAGTTTAAATTAGGTTTCGTGTCCACTCGGTAGAGCCTATTTACTTCACTTCATTCAATTGCAACCCATCGATGACCTTCTGCAAAATGTCGTTGTCCACTCTACAGCCCTTCCCATCGTCGTCTTCTCCAGGTTCCGGGTAACAGAATCCATTCCATAATTCGAGGACGATCTGAAACATATCTTTATGTTCCTGCCGTTGCGCGTTGAGGGCTTTAAGTAGAGCGTAGGCTTCCGTACAAGGTGTAGTGTTTTTGGGCTTGGATATGCAAGAGTCGGGGATGCAAGCCTGAGGTAGGATTGCTAATAAATTTGATGGAGTCGGGTTTACGTCGATGGGCTGGTCGAGGCTTTCAGATGATTGTTGATCTGTAAAGATTATGGAGCCGGCCGTGGATGGGGAGGGCGATGGATCGAACTAAAGTAAGAAATAATCGTTAGCGCTGGGGGAGATAGCTGAGTGGGCTTGGAAGTAGAGATTCTTTACTAGTTCGAGAAATTGTGTTATATCGAAAGTGGTATCGTAGCCTGGAACGGTTTCTAACAAGCTCATGTCAAGGATGGGATCAAGAGTGGCTAATAGAGCCGGATTGTTGTTGACGTGAGCTTGCGCTGTGGTGTCTGTGCCCCTGGCCACACTTGGTAGATCAACCGAACTTTCTTCAATGTTCTCCCCAAGCAGGTCTAACTCAGACGGTGGTTGCGAGAATTGAAAGCTTTCTAGAAAAGTAATCATGTC
>Ga0224745_1199_pt1 | contig 10596 bp, 8 predicted proteins | sample LIM_E_Vancomycin_3_FD_182075 | JGI IMG/M metagenome (GOLD analysis project Ga0224745, IMG submission 182075) | Enriched cells from gastrointestinal tract of the lab mouse from Pacific Northwest National Laboratory (PNNL), Richland, Washington... | ecosystem: Host-associated > Mammals > Digestive...
ACAGTTTATTTATTCATTGGAAGAAAAGCTGAAAGCATATTAGTTACTGATTTTGTAAAGATAGTACGTGAAACTCTATCCATATTCGTTCCTGAAGGAATACCTACTTTTACCAATTTGATGCAATATCTTTTTGAAGTTGGTAAAACACGTGCTTTTAATATTGTCATAGATGAATTTCAAGAGTTTTATAATATCCGACCTGACGTCTTTAGTGATATGCAGAATCTTTGGGATGAGTATAAACAAGAAACTAAAATAAACACATAGCGAAAAAGTAAATTTGGGCAAAGCGTAGCGAATTAGCTGATAGAGCGTTCGTTACGCTTTGTTTTTCTATGGGACAGAGCCAACGAAATACCACCTCGAAGCCAAACGGCGCAGAAGTTCAGTTACCACCTCGTTACTCCCGTAACGGGTGCAAATTTCTTGCTAAAAGGTTCTTTTTCTGCGTTTTGCGTTGATTTACATAGCTGTCGGTAACTCACTAAGAACTAATTTTGTAACCAAAAAAAGGAGTGAGTTATGCGAAGTACATTCAAGGTATTATTTTACGTGAAGAAAGGCAGCGAGAAGCCGAACGGCAACCTGCCTCTGATGTGCCGTATCACGGTGGACGGCGAGATTAAACAGTTCAGTTGCAAGATGGACGTTCCCCCACGCTTGTGGGATGTGAAGAACAGCCGTGCTTCGGGCAAGAGCGTCGAAGCGCAGAGAATCAACCTTGCAGTAGATAAAATCCGTGTGGAGGTAAACCGCCGCTATCAAGAGTTAATGCAGACGGACGGTTATGTTACCGCTGCCAAACTCAAAGACGCCTATCTCGGTATCGGCGTCAAGCAGGAAACTTTGCTGAAGCTGTTCGAGCAGCACAACGCCGAGTTCGAGAAGAAAGTCGGGCACAGCAGGGCGCAGGGTACATTTACCCGTTATCGGACGGTCTGCAACCATATTCGGGAGTTCCTGCCCCATACCTACAAGCGTGAGGATATTCCATTAAAGGAACTAAACCTCACGTTCATCAACGACTTCGAGTATTTTCTGCGCACGGAGAAGAAATGCCGCACCAATACCGTGTGGGGCTACATGATTGTGTTGAAACACATCGTTTCCATAGCGAGGAACGACGGGCGTTTGCCCTTTAATCCCTTTGCGGGATATATCAACTCTCCCGAAAGCGTGGACAGGGGCTACCTCACCCAAACGGAGATACAGACGCTCATGGACGCACCGATGAAGAACGCCACCCACGAGCTTGTACGGGACTTGTTCGTCTTTTCTGTTTTCACGGGTTTGGCGTATTCGGACGTGAAGAACCTCACCGCCGACCGCCTGCAAACATTCTTCGACGGCAACCTGTGGATAATCACCCGAAGAAAGAAGACCAACACCGAATCGAACATCCGCCTTTTGGACGTTCCCAAGCGTATCATCGAGAAATACAAGGGGCTGGCAAGGGACGGTCATGTTTTCCCCGTTCCGAGCAACGGCAGTTGTAACAAGATACTCAAAGATATAGGCAGACAATGCGGCTTCAAGGTGCGTTTGACCTACCATGTCGCACGCCACACGAACGCCACGACCGTGCTTCTGTCGCACGGCGTACCCATCGAAACGGTGAGCCGCCTTTTGGGACACACGAACATAAAGACCACCCAAATTTACGCCAAAATCACCGCCCAGAAGATAAGCCAAGACATGGAAACCTTGTCGCACAAGTTGGAGGATATGGAGAAGAATATCTGCCGAGCCATTTAATTAAGAACAGAATACCGATGAAAGAAGAAAGGAACATTATCACGATGGACGGGCAGGGCAATATCTCCCTGCCGAGCGATATAGGCGCAACCGCCATGACCGAGCGAGAAATCTGCGAACTGTTCGGGGTTATCGCCCCGACGGTTCGGGCAGGGATAAAGGCACTCTGCAAAAGCGGAGTTTTGAGTATATATGACATAAAGCGCATTATCCGCATATCGGACAGATACAGCGCGGAGGTTTACAACCTCGAAACGATAGCCGCCCTCGCTTTCCGTATCGAGTCGTTCGGGGCGGCGAAAGTCCGCAGGGCATTATTAGAGAGGATTATACACGGGCGAAAAGAGAAAACGACGGTATTCGTGTCGGTTGTTTCGGACGGCAAGCCCAACAGCCGTTGGAAAGCATGATGATATACCAACATATCAACATACCAACATATCAACATGCAAACGTACCAGCATACCAGCATGCAAACATGCAAACCTATCACTATGGTGATATATATTGCAGGTTCTATTCCTCTTTTCAGGGGAAAGCGGAGCAATCATTTCCGTTTACAAAGGCAAAGTAAGCACGGGGCTTTATGTCGGCTAAAAGGTCAGGCGGCTGCGCCGTTTCCCGATAAATCTTCCTCTCGCTTCGCTGCGAGCGTATTTATCGGGAAAACCTTGTATCCGACCGCCCTGTGCAAAAGAGCCTTTGAAAACGGAAACGACCGCCCCGCCGCCCACCACCGACCGAAAGGGAAAAATAATAAGGTGGGGTTATACGGGTAAGCAGGCGGCAGGGACAGCTACCGCCGAAAGGCAGACGGGCAGACGGACGGCACGCCGCAGGGTATTTACGGAGAAAATACCGTAGCTTATTAGGGAATTTTCCGAGCCGCAATACTCCGTATCGCTGAAAATTCCCCAATAAGGCAAGGGGCAAGCCCCTCTGCACACCCCATCGGGGACGGCATTTGCCGCCCCCGAAGATACAAAGAAATCATTGTTTCACAAGCCAAAAAAGAAAGGAAGAATATATGGGTTTCGTAGTTTTACACATGGAAAAGGCGCACGGCAGCGACAGCGGAACGACCGCACATATCGAGCGTTTCATCATACCGAAGAACGCCGACCCCACACGCACGCACCTGAACCGCAGGCTCATCGAATACCCCGACGGAGTGAAAGACCGTTCGGCGGCTATACAGCGGAGATTGGAAGAAGCTGGGCTGACACGCAAAATCGGAAGCAACCAAGTACGGGCAATCCGCATCAACGTATCGGGAACGCACGAGGACATGAAGCGGATAGAGGAAGAGGGGCGTTTGGACGAGTGGTGCGCCGACAATCTGAAATACTTCGCCGACACGTTCGGAAAGGAGAACATCGTTGCGGCCCACCTGCACAGGGACGAGGAAACGCCGCACATACACGTTACGCTCGTCCCCATCGTCAAGGGAGAGCGTAAGCGCAGGAAAAGGGAGGAACAGACGAAGAAGCGATACCGCAAAAAGCCGACCGACACCGTGAGGCTGTGCGCAGACGATATTATGACACGGCTGAAATTGAAGTCCTACCAAGATACCTATGCCGAAGCGATGGCGAAATACGGGTTGCAAAGGGGCATAGACGGCTCGAAGGCTCGCCACAAGTCCACGCAGCAGTATTATCGGGATATACAGAAACTCTCCGACAACCTCAAAGCGGAAGTGGTGGATTTGCAGCAGCAGAAAGAAACGGCACGGGAGGAACTAAGACGGGCGAAAAAAGAAATACAGACCGAGAAGCTGAAAGGGGCGGCAACCACCGCAGCTACCAACATAGCCGAGAGCGTTGGTTCTCTTTTCGGCAGTAACAAGGTCAAGGCGTTGGAGAGGGAGAACACTGCCCTGCATAGGAAGATAGCCGACCACGAGGAAACCATCGAAGCCCTGCAAGACAGGATACAGACCATGCAGGCAGACCACAGCCGAGAAATACGGGAAATGCAGCAGAAGCACAGCAGGGAGATAACAGACAAGGACACAAGGCACAAGCAGGAAATATCGTTTCTGAAAACGGTAATCGCAAAGGCGGCGGCATGGTTTCCCTATTTCCGTGAAATGCTCCGAATCGAAAACCTTTGCCGCCTTGTGGGATTCGATGAAAGGCAGACCGCAACGCTCGTCAAGGGAAAGCCGTTGGAGTATGCAGGGGAACTCTATTCGGAAGAACACGGACGGAAATTCACGACCGAAAAGGCAGGGTTTCAAGTCGTGAAAGACCCCACGGACGGGACGAGACTGGTTCTTGCCATTGACCGAAAGCCCATTGCCGAGTGGTTCAAGGAACAGTTCGACAAGCTAAGGCAGAATATTCGCCGACCTATACAACCGCAAAGGAAAAGCAGAGGAATGAAGATATAACCGTTTATCTTGCTGGAAAACAATAAAAAAGTGCCGTTCATGATGTCTTATGAATGGCACTTTTCCGTATATTTGCACCTAAAAGTATATCGGGAGCTATGCCGGATACGTGACGAGCAAAAAACTTTCGGAAAAATATACGTGAATACAGAACTATAAATTTAAAAGCTATGGGAACATTAGGCTGCATAAACGATATGTTACAACGAGATAAAGAAAATCGTGAACTTCGTAAATTAAACAGAGATAGAATAAAAGAACATCAAAAGTATCTTGTAAACAAAGGTAAAGGAAATGATTTATCCAATATTTCTATTGAGCAAATGGAAGAAATTCATAAAAGAACAATAGAAAAAGAAGCACTTGATAATGCAAGTTTATTCAAAGCAAAAATATATTTTATTGCAAGTATATTGCTTCTGTTTTTATTAGCGATAGTATGTTATATGCTATTTTTCAAATAAATCAAAATAATATGAAGACAAATATCATCTTATTCAGTCTTATATCACTTTTATTCTTTTCACCAAGAATGAAAGCACAGCCAAATACGGCAAAACACGATTTTACGCATAAAGAAAATGGGTGGTATCACGTATTAAGTACAGGTAGTTTGTCCTCTAAGCCAATCATAACAGTAAAGGATTTCGTTGGGCTAAAACTTGAAAAGGATTATTTCGGAAAATATGCTATAAGCGGACAAATCAGCAAACATAAGCTAAAAAAATGGGCCGATGAAACAGAAAAGTCTATTGGGAAAAAAATAGCATTTGTATTTAATGATTCCATTATTACTGCTCCGCAAGTTAATTGCAGAATAGAAAGCGGTACATTCATGATAACGTCCTTTTCAGACCAAAAACTGCTAGAAATCTACAAAGGTATAATGAGAGAGAAGTCAGAATCTCTTGAAGTCGTTTTTAACGGTTGGGAAAAGGATTCTTTATACTATGAATTATCTCCAGAACAAAGAGATTCTGTAAGAATGAACATTGACTATTGGGAAGCCAAAGCATGGATAGACTTAATAAGCAAACCAGAGGAACATTATTGGTATAGCATACAAGATTCTACCGAATACAAGAAACTTGAAAAGGCTTTAAAAGAAGAACTAAAAAAGCCAAATTTCAGTAGTAGAGCAACAGACTATATGAAATCTGATGCATACAAAGCATACAAACAATATCTACATAAGAATAAAGACTATATAAACCTAATGTTTCAAGGATTTTTATTCAATAATCTGAAAGGATTGAATGGCTATTTGGTAGATGATATAATACAGTCCAAGTACCCTTATGCTCCAAGTATTAGAAGTTATATAGAGAAAACAAATAATGTTGATGATGAAAAACTGGCTGTATATGAATGGCAACGTAAAGTTTGGTATCAAATGAACAAAGAAAAATCTCCACGAAATAAATATAAAAAGCGATATCGGAGCGTTACACCATAAAAACAGCTTGCCGAATATTATATTAAACGGCAACATCTGTAGTAAATGTTGGTGATACCCCAAATATGAAAATACGGAACTATAAATCAAAATAAAAGTACTAAAGTCATGAGAAACAAAAACTTATTTACTTTTTTTCTAATATTTCTATGCTTCTGCTTTACAAATTGCAGTGATGATGAAAAAACAGAAGATATACATCATCTATCTTTTGAAAAAGATTACTACGAGCGTCCTCTAATCGGAGCCAAAAGTATAATGATACGAAGTGGAAATAAAGATTACTCCGTTGAGATAAAAGATCCCTCGATATTAGATGTCAAAATAGATTTATCAAGCCCTATCGGTATGGGTAATTTAGATATATATCCTAAACAAAAAGGAGAAACAACTATTCAAGTAAAGGACAATATTGCACATGAAACAACTGATCTAAGAATAAAGATAGTAGATAGTTATTTACATTTGTCTATTAACAACCCTGTACGCCCACCATATAAGCAAGGTGATGAAATTTTCTTAATAAATAACGACGATAAAGATTTCTACTTGTACGATGATAAATTAAAAATAAAGAGTACAGGAAATTATGAATTTTCCATAAAGGGAAATATTCCGTTCTTAACATTAACTTATAATAAAGAATTGGAGAATAGAACCATATATAAATATAATCTAACAGGAACAGACCAAACTATGTTTGCTGTTATAAAACTTTTTTTAGGCTGGGATTGGCACGATTTCATCGAAAGTCCAAAGACAAAAGAAATAGCACCTATTATAATGAGAGCAACAGATATAGAAACCAATACAGAATATTATCTAACAAGAAAAGCAACTGATATTCCCGAAAATGTATTAGATTAAAAACAGCCTCCGGCAGGGTTTTCGCTGGGGGCTTTCTTATGAAATCAAAAAGAAAGCGATATCGGAGTATTACACAAAAAACAGCTGGCTATTACATAATGAAACAACATACTTGACTGATTGGTACGCTTCTCCTACCATGCGGACAAATCCCGGTAACAAAATGACAAAGCGGACAATGTTCTTAACATGCCAACTTGTAAATGGGATGAATGATTTTCGTTTTTCGCAAGTTGATTTTATAAAATTGCTGCCAACAGTTCGTACTTTCGGAAAAAGATGTTATATTTGCAAATGAAAGAGTTATTTGACAGCATAGCAACGCAAAACGCTGAAATTCGCACAGTTGCCAAATCGTTACCTCTATTTCTCAAATAATTCGCTAATAGTTTATTTCTCAATCGGTTAAGTCAAACCGATAAAAATCTAAAATAAATTTGGTCATCAGTGGTTCTGTGTACTCCTTAATGCAGAAAATATTCACTGATCATAATGAACCCCTATTTGGGCGTGCTGACAATATTTTATGTCTGCGTGCTTTTAAGATCGGTGTCCTGAAACAAATAATGGAGGATCTTGCTTCCGGATATAGCAATGATGACTTATTAGCTTTATACACGTTGACAGGAGGAATCCCTAAATATGTAGAGTTGTTTTGTGATAACCAAGCGCTTACTATAGATAAGATGTATGACTTTGTCTTTTCGGAAAACTCCTTGTTTATAGATGAAGGACGTAATTTATTGATAACTGAGTTTGGGAAAAACTATGGTACCTATTTTTCCATTTTGTCAGAAATCGCCAACGGGCACTATACGCAAGGCGAGATAGAATCGGCATTGGGCGGTACAGCTATCGGAGGTTATTTAAGCAAACTGGAGAATGTATACAATTTAATAACCCGGGAACGTCCTATTTTTGCAAAACCCGGAACTAAGAAAAATGTACGATATGTTATTGGTGATAATTTCTTGAATTTCTGGTTTAAATATATTGAGCAGAATCGCTCTTATATTGAATTACAGAATTTTGATGATTTGAGACAATTAGCAAAAGCTGATTATCCGACCTATTCAGGTAGGGTGTTAGAGAAATACTTCAAACAGAAACTGGCAGAAACCGGAGGTTTCAAGGAAATAGGCTCTTGGTGGGAAACAAAAAGTTCTATTGGCAAACAACGAATAAATTCTTATGAAATAGATATTGTTGCTCTTAAATCCAGTGGTAAGAAAGCTCTTATTGCTGAAGTTAAACGAGTTCCTGAGAACAACTATAGCCATACTGTTTTCATGGAGAAAGTGGAACATTTAAAACAAAAAGAAATGTCTAAATATGATATTGAGACACAAGTTCTGGGATTGAAAGATATGTAAATATAATAAAGAGGCTGTCTTATAATTGAGTAGTCTCTCGAATTAATAACACATACCCTGCATTTCGGAATGCCTCGGCCCGATTCATTCAGCGTGTTACTTTCCACTCCACAGGTGCTTTAAACCCCTCACGTCCTTTACCATAAGGAATCTCGGGTAAACAAGGAGTAATGGTATCATATTTCAGAGCAACCTGATACAAAGATCTCACAATCTGTTCATTTCCATTAGAAGCATTCTTTTTCTCGTAAGGGTCTGTTTGATAGTCTACCAGAAAGTCTTGTGGCAAATTCAATCCCGGCTTACGCCCTTTTCTGATCAATTTATAGTCTTTGTTCACAACAGCTCCACATCCCAAATAGAAATTACGGTCAATACAACTGGTACTACCTATTAACAACGGAAGTATACTGATTCCGTCATACGCACGTTCCGGACGATTCTTATCTCCTACTAACTCTTTCAATGTCGGAACGATATCTACAAATCCAGTCACTTGAGAACTCAGATTCTTATAGTTACTTTCCGCCCTTTTCCAATAAAAGACAGCCGGCACACGCACACCTCCGTCCCATTCGTCAAACTTCCTGCCCCGTAGTTTGCCGGATGACGATCCCGGTACACCGGCGGGACCATTATCACTAAAAAAGATCAAAAATGTATTATCCATTATCCCTTTTTTCTTCAAAGCATCCACAATCGTACCAATTCCTCTATCCATACAGGACACCATTGCCTGATACGTTACTCTCTTCTGCTCTTTCGGTGTCAGACTACCAAAGTCATCACAATAAAGTTCTATATCTTTTTCCTGCGCTTGCAACGGTGTATGAGGGGCATTATAAGCTACATACAACAAGAACGGACCTTCTTTCTCATAAGTATTGATGCATCTGACAGCTTCTTGGGTAATCAATTCAGTAGAATATCCTTTATCATAACAAGTCTCCCAGTCATTGTGCCAATCCAATTCTCCTTCACGCATATGATCGAAATAATCAATTGCACCATTCAGATGCCCGTAAAAGTGGGAAAAGCCTCTATTTATCGGGTAATGTACCTTCCGGGTATGTCCCAAATGCCATTTGCCGATAATGGCTCTGTTACTATATCCGTTACGTGCCAACATATCGGCCAGAGTTTCTTCATTTTCATCCAATCCGTCTTCACGCCAAGGCGGAATAACGGTTGTACGTATGCCAAATCTATTGGGATAACGCCCTGTCATAAGTCCGGCACGAGTGGGCGTACTGATAGGAGCTGTATAGAACCGATCCAGTACAACTCCTTCTGCTGCCAAAGCGTTCAGACAAGGAGTTTTTATCTCGCTGCCATGAAATCCGACATCTCCCCATCCCAAATCGTCAGCAAGTACAATAACGATATTAGGGCGTTCTACCTGCTGTGCAAACGACAATGTAGTTGCACTTACTACCATAGACGCCCCCAAGATCAGTTTATTCATTATCTGTCCTTCTTTTATTTTTTCGGATGTTTCGGTAAAACAAAGTTTGCATGCGCCCAACGCTCCCATTCCGTAACCAATCTTGTCAATACTTCCGGATGCTGTTCTGCCACATTAAAGCGTTCTGTCCGATCTTTTACGACATCATACAGTTCCCATTCCTTGCCTTTTTCATCACGGATAGCCTTCCAATCTCTCCAGCGGATCGCTCTGTTGTTCTGATGCTCCCAATACATATATTCATGCAAGGAGTCCGTTTTCTTATGGACAGCAGGAAAAAGACTGCTGCCGACCAACGGATAAATTTTATTTCCTCCATGATAAGTCTCCGGATATTTAGCTCCGGTTGCTTCTAAAATAGTCGGCATGATGTCCGGCAAATATCCGGGAACACGACACCACTTACCTTTCTTATTCCCTAATGCTCCTTTCCACGACAGAATAAGAGGAGTAGAAATGCCACCTTCATAAGCACGGCATTTATATTTTCGGAAAGGAGTATTAGAAACCTGCGCCCACGCCCTGCCATAAGTCGGCGCAAAACTCGAAGCCGGATTATTCACTTCCTCCACCTTTCCTCCTCCCAGCTCTTCATAAGGTTCGGCACAAGCACCATTGTCGGACATGAACAAAATAAGAGTATTGTCCATTTTATGATTCTTCTTTAAGCAATCAATCAGTTTGCCGATATTGTAATCTACACAATGCACCTGAGCTGCATATACAGCCATCCGATAAGCGACTTGGTCCTTTTCCTGTTCTGTCAGTTCGTCCCATTTCCGGTTTTCCCATTCGGCAAAGTCTGTATTTGAATCAATAATCCCCATCTTTGCCATCCGTTTACGCCGTGCTTCCCGAATTTCATCCCAACCTTTCTTACGATATATCTTTGTAAATTTCTGTATATCTTTCTCTTTCGCATGTAGCGGCCAATGAGGAGCATTGAAAGCCAAATAGAGAAAGAAAGGGCGGTCATCCTTTTGTTCATCCACAAACTGGATAGCATAATCAGCAAAAGCATCCGTCGTATAATAAGGCGCATCCGGAGCCGGAAGTTTGGTGTTATCCAGCGTCAGCCCACGTCCTCCCGATGGACGAAGATAGCTGCATGCCCCCGAAAGAATACCATAGAAACGTTCAAAGCCCCGCTGTAAAGGCCATTTTTCTTCTCCATGCATTCCCAGATGCCATTTACCTGCCATATAAGTATGGTAACCGTCTTCTTTCAGCACTTCGGCTATTGTGACACAGTTCCTGTTCAGATAGCCTTTATACCCTTGTA
>Ga0224745_1069_pt1 | contig 10408 bp, 7 predicted proteins | sample LIM_E_Vancomycin_3_FD_182075 | JGI IMG/M metagenome (GOLD analysis project Ga0224745, IMG submission 182075) | Enriched cells from gastrointestinal tract of the lab mouse from Pacific Northwest National Laboratory (PNNL), Richland, Washington... | ecosystem: Host-associated > Mammals > Digestive...
TTTTAGGACTGATTGTGTGCCGTTTATTGTCAAATATCCTAAAGCATACTATTTCGTTTCTGCAACTGTAGAATACGTCACGCTCCCTAGCTTCCCGTCATTACTCAGTGTCTCAGCTTGAATAATCAATGGCGTGGAATACTGATTATTGTAACATTCGATCACTGCCTTTCCATTTTCATCCGTCTGCACAGTCGGATTCCAGTAAAGAGTTCGTCTTTTGTCTGCTTTATCCATGTATAATTCTTTATCTATATAAGCAGGAGAATAATACTCCAATGCCGGTGTATATCCCTGCATAACAGTCTGCCGGGTACCAAGAGCCGCAGTCTCGTGTTTATTCAGAACATCATGTCTGGGCAATGGAATGAGGTAGAAAATACTATATTTGTCCAGTTTCGATACATCTACATCATTGGAATTAGACATTTTGGTATTCTGGATAATTTCATCATCTACTCCTCCTGTGCCTTTACTGATGATAATAGAAGCCAAACCGTCTATTTCAGTCAGCATCATGTTTACTTCTGTTGACGATAGAATTTTGTTATCCATAATATAACAGATCGGTTTCTGGCGGTAAGTACAGTTATCATTGGAACGGTCCCAGTAAAAGAGTGGATTTAATTTTTCCATCACCTCCGGGATAGTGGTGACAACTTTGCCATTATCGCGAAGCTGATCGACAGCCTGGCGTATATCATAGTAGGCATCAATACTTTGCTCATTAATTTTAGTCGCCATATTCGTACTTTGACGGCGCCGCTTACTTTTGATTTCAACTTCGTCCAAAAGATAAAGCCCGTCTACCCGACGGATGGAATCTATATATAAAGAGTCGAATTTTTCAGCTTCCTGTTGCCAGTGGGCAATGTTGCTCCACTCCGGATGCAACTCTCTGTAACCGTATGCACGCGTAGCAGGCGAGAAATGCCGGTCGATGAGAATAGAAGCGTCCTTATTTCGTTCTTTTCCCACTTTGCGAGTCTGGATCACAGCTTCCATTGATCCCTCGAAATCTTCCAGCGGAATGCTGAAATGTCCGTTCTCATCCGTAACGGTCTGACCGGTAATAATCTCTGCATCTCTCTTCACCATTACGCTGAGAGCTATATCCTTCAGCTTGTTTTTGAGAATCGTAGATTTGACTTGTCCATAAAGTACCAGTTGGCTTTCTGGCAACTGAAGTGGGGTGAATGGGCTGATACCGATCTGTTGTGTCATATCATATTTACGCCATCCGTGTACCATTAACAGTATATCCAGTTCCTTCTGTTTCCGGAGAGAACTCTCTGTGAAGTAGTAGCCGGGTTGATGAATGTAGCCTTTCAAGTCCGATGTAAGTAGAAGGTCGGTGAAGATATTGTTATCATATTCCATATAATCAGAGCGGACGGCGTCACGGATACTGACTGATAATTTGCCGGGTATCGGTTCTCCTATGGCGTTGTTCAACTGCAGTTCGCAGCGGATGGGAGCATAAGGAGCGTAAATCTCTTTTAAACCTTTGGGCGAGATTTGTAAAGGAGCCCGTGGAGAAGCAAAGATAAAGCGGTCGCATAAAGTATTTCCGGCACGATTGAGCAGACTGATTTGTAAGACTCCTGCCGGTAACTTGCGCGACAATACTGTAAATTGCTGAGGCTTATTTGCCTGACAGTGGATAAGCTGATAGGCATGGGGACGTCCCTGATGGCTTATAAAAACGGCTAATGTATCCTGCGGGGTCGCTGCATTACATGATACCGTCACAGAAATAGCCCCTGCATTATTGCCTACTTTCAGAATATACCCGCTTGGCAGTGCTTTAGGGAGGGTAAATTCATACTGTTTTCCTTGAAAGTTTACTTTAGCGATTGCCGGCAGAGCAGAAGGCGTATACTCAAAAGCTCCCATTCCATCGTGTAAAGTTTCAAAAGACGTGATTTCTTGCCCTTCTTTGGTATAAAGTGTGCCTGATAATTGAATATTTCCTTCATTTTTGCTTTCTGCTTTGAAAGCAACCTGCGAAGTTACCCCTTCGACTAACTGTCCTCCTTCCGGAAAGAAACGCAGACTCAGCTTCTCTCTTGTTTCTTCCGGCCTTTTCTCCATAGACGGACTCAACTCATAGGTGCTGATACTACGCTCCAACTGGTCGCTATGAGAAAGCTGATAGACAGGGAAAGTACGTGAAAAGTACTGCGGATCACTGAATGCAAGCATCCAGCGGGTGTAAGCACGTACTTCGTAATAACCGGATAGCATTGACTGGGGGAGTACAAACTGCCCGTTGCCTTCTCCTTGTGATAGTTTAATGATCTGTTTATCAGTAACGTGCCCTGCCTGATCTACCAGTTCCACATACAAAGGACGGCTGATTGAACTGAAAACTTGTTTTTCGGCAAGAGTGACATATGCTTTGAACCATATCGTGTCGCCCACATAATAGCTTGTATTATCAAAATGCAGATATGCTTTTTCACGCGGATAGTTATCGGCAAAAGTTTGAGCTTGATTCATGTACTGTTCGAATATCACTTTAGCGGGTGGATTTTCTCCACGTGCAGATATTGCTAAAAGTCCGCATACTGAGAGTAAAAATAATAACGGTTTGTTTTTCATATTAGTGCTGTCTATTTTTAGTTGTCTATTTTATTGTATGATTTTTATGTTCAGCACTTTCTCTGTGCTATTTTAGTATCATGTGAACTACTACAAAGATAGCGGTTTCGATGAATAAAGAAGGAAAAAAAACGTTCAATCTAAGAAAGAAACTGTTCATTACTCTATAAATACTAATCGGATTGCTGTTTCATGTTGATAATTCTTTTTATCAAAATTCGTTTGTACTGAATGAGAAAGGCTGCCTTATTTTTATTGTTGAATAGATTTTATCATTTTTTGAATAGAAAATGTTCGTGTTTCTATTGTTTTTTGTCGTTCTTTGGGTATCACATTAAACAAAATCTAATCAATGATAATAAATAGAATTATGAGAACACTTATTATTTTGCTTTTATGCACGAACACGAGTTTTGCGATAGCTCAGATTTCTCCCAAAGCAGTTGAGAAGAATAACCAATCTGTGAAAACTGCGGGTTTCTTTAATGATTCCGATTCTTTAAATAAGGCTATTCATCTTTCAGATGAGGCGATAGCTTTGGAGCCTTCATACAAACTGGCATATGCAAATAAGATTAAATACTTAATGGCGTTGGGACAGAAGGAGAAAGCACTGCAAACCAAGTTGCAAATGGAGAAATTCTCTCCGGATGATCCTTACTATATTTTAGGTAAGGGAATGATGCTGGAAGAGAATGCTAAAAAGAGCCTGGCTATGGATACTTACAAACAAGCTGCCTCTCTTTTCGAAAAACGCTTGAAGGAGAAACCAACTGAAGCAGACCTGATGAATTATGTATTCGTACTCTTTTTGAGGGATAACAAGAATTATTCTTTGGATGAAATCGAAAAGGAGTATCTCCAAATCTTCAGTCCAGCAATAAGACAACACACGAAAAAGTTGATAGATGAACTTAGCAATAAAAGAGAGGATGTAATTCATGAGATGCTAGGTGGTAAATGAAAACATAGGGATTGCGGGTGGTTTACTTCATTCCTATTTTGTTGATGGAGCTATTCTGAATGATTCTTGCACGCTGTTTGTTCCGGATGGTGTTTCTCCGTCAGAATATCGTCAGTCTGATGCTTATCAACAAGCATCCAAGAATCAGCAGTAGTATGGTGGCTCTCTTAGCCTTGTTGCCGATTCACTACAATATGCGTATATGAAAGCTCAGGTTGAGTCTATAATTTTGCCGTTTAAGAAACGGTTGGATGGCTTCACATATTGGCAAAGAGAATTGGAACCGGCCATTCATCCGGCCTTGAAAGCGTATGTCAAAGCGGAAAATGCGACAGGAGGAGTTTCTTCGGTTATGATATTTGAGGAAATTGCCAGGAACACGGATCATTTTTGCAGTGATTTTAAAACAGATCGTGATGTGCGAATGTTCCTGACGCTTTATTTCTGGAAATATTTGTGTTATTTTGCAAATATAGATTTTTATACCGGTCAGGATAAAACTGAAGAGATTCTGAAGGGGGAGGCTGATTAGTTTGGAAATCTGATTATTAGTTTAAAACAAGAACCATTAATGTTATGAAATTGAGAATTGTACATTTGTTATTATTGCAGTCCGTAATGCTTCTTCTTTCCTGTTCCAATCAGAGCCGGAAGAATATGGATACATCGGCAGAACCAGCTGACGTACAGGCGAATGTGTCGGACAGTAGTAGAATTGAACAAGAAGCCATCGGCATGATTGAAGACTTTTATGAGGCTTATGCTGCCAGTTTCATGTCCACCGGTAAAGAAGCTCTCGCACTTGGGGATTCAATTAAGCAAAAGTTTCTGACCAAAGAGCTGATAGAGAAAGTTGATAGGCTGATAGAGGCGACAGATGCCGATCCGATCATTCGTGCGCAAGATTTAGGTGAAAATGACATGAAAACATTGTCGGTGAAACATCTGAATGATAATTGGTATGAGGTTAACTATACTTCGGCTAAAGGCAGCCAGTATGAACGTGCCGTGAGTATCCCGGTCAGAGTGGTTAACGTTGACGGACAATATCTGATTGATGATATAACTCCGGAAAACTGATCGTATCATTAAATGATATGAAAAAAGACAAACAGCATCTTTTACGCTAGGCAAAAGGGCTGTTTGTCTATATTCAACGAGGAAAAGAGTATTCGTTTTATTTCTGTTCTTTGACTTTTTCCATCAGTAGCTTCATGTAGTAGCCACCTACTACGGAACGTGCCTTGAAATTCATCATCTTTCCTGTATTCGTATCATGCCAGTCGCTGATAGGCACACGGGAAGTTGTTTCGTTCGCATAAGTATAGATCGGGTCGATGAACTTTTGGAACGTAGCATCGTCTGGAGACATACAGGCACTCCATAGTACCCAGTCGGATTTGGTATATTGTGCGCGGGAGTCCAATAGCAAACCATATTTATTTTGCTTGGTCAGATAGAAAGGAATTTCCGTATCAAATACTTTCTGCGGGAAAATGTTCATGTTAAACACTTTGTCCCATATCAGATTGTATTTCTGACTCCACGTTCCCGGTTTGTCAAATGCCAGTTTGTAGTGATCGTCGTCAAATGCCATCTTCTCCCATTCTATCGCCAGTCTTTTGGCGGTTTCGATGTATTTGTTCGCAGTTGTTTCTTTGCCCAGCATACGTGCCATTTCTCCGTATCCGGCGATTGCCATGATCGCTTTGGCGGAAAGATTGGCATTGTGTGCCAGATGTCCGGCAAAGTCATCTGTACAAAGTTGGTTTTCAGGGTCCAGACCGTTCTCAATCAGATAGTTTGCCCATGTTGATAATGTTTCCCAGTATTTGGAAGCATAGTTGGCATTGCCTTCCATCATAGAGATGGCTGTAGTTACCAGAATCATGTTTCCGGCTTCTTCGATAGGCATATCTTCACCATAAAGTTGCCCGTTGGCTATTGGATAAGTTCCTAAGTCATGAGCGGGGTAAGGCTTGTTCCAGCGTCCGCTTTCGCTGTAGTAGAAGATAGAGTTGAGCATTCCCTTCATCAGTTCCGTATTGTAAATAAGGTATAGTGGAGCGGATGGATAAGTTAGGTCTACTGTGTTGATACAGCCGTTACTATGGTTCTCTTTGGATAAGAAAAGCAGGTTGCCTTCCTTGTCGGTAAGGAGTTTATGGGCGGTAATGGAGTGGCGGTAAGTCAATGCGAGTAGTTCGGCATATTTCCTGCCTCCGGCTTTTTCTGCATCAGCCATCAGTTGTTGGTCGAAGGCACGGCAACGTTTCATCAATGAGGGATAAGAAGCCTGCGCACGTTCGAAAGCATCAAAGATGCTGACTTGACCGTTGTGTTTCCAGTATGCCATGCGGCGTTCGTAGAAATATTCGATCGAGTAGATATCGTCGTAGCCTAACATCACATATCCGCTTTTCCCTTGATTGTCTACCTTGCCTAAGTTTTCGGTATAAGCCATGGCGGGCATATCGCTTTCGCTGCGGGTGATGAAATCCTGGGAGTTTGGCAATAGTTTGCCGTTGGTGATGAAGGCTTGCTTCATGTCATAGTAGTTACCTATGCTTAAGTCCTTGTTGGGTGCGCTGTTGCTTCCCAGATAAGCATATCCCCAGTCGATGCGTACACCGTCTCCTTTACGTTTTACGTAAGGCTGGTCGATGGTACCTGCCTTGAGGTAATCCATTCCGTTTTTGCTGATCTTTTCTGAGATGGTTGGTTGTGACGGTTCGTGTACGGCAAGTTGCGGGGTTGTTTCGATATACACTTGCACATCATGTTGTTTCTTGTCGAGTGAACGTACCCGATAGGAGATGTAGTTGATAGGGGTCGAGATAAGATCAAGATCTTCCATCAGCAGAGGTGCTGTGAATACGAGATCCAGTTCTACCGGACCGCAGGTGAATGTATAGTAGGTCTGTGTCGGTAATACATCGACAGACTTCTGGATAGCAGCTTCCTTGAAGTTGCTGAGCTGTTTGTTCTCACGGAACAGGCCGAAATCAACGTATGCTCCGCCGGTTGTGTTGTGACAGTGTGCTGCAATAATGTTTGTTCCTTTACGGAGCTTGGCTTTAGCTGATGCGGATAGTTCGATGGTAACATCGTCATTCCAGGAATAATCGGTTGCCACCAGTTTTTCTCCGTTCAGATAGAGCTCGAATACATCGTCGTGTGAATAACGTAAGTAGATAATGTCGTTTGTCAGGTCTTGATTGAGGTTGAAACTACGGCGTACCCAGATGTCTTCGGTGTTCCACTCTGTGCCGATGCGTTTCATGTCTTTGGTGCCGAAAGCGGCTTTGCCCTTGGTCCATCCGGAATCATCGAACTGGGGCTGTATCCAGTTGGCCGCCGGTTGGCTCATGGTGAACTTTGCTTCCCAACGTTCGGTGTTTGTCATCGGAAGGATTGTTTCGAGGTTTAGCTTGTCCTTGCCCATGAAACGATATACTTTCCCGTCCACCCGGAGCGCTCCCAGTAAAGGATGGGTGGCGGCTGTCCAGTGTTCGGTGTTCCCTTCGTTCAGTTCGTTGTAGGGAGACCAGATAGCAAGATAAGTGTCGGAAGTGATCAGAGGTACGGACGGTGCACGCAAAGCGATATCCTGACTCGTTTTAAACAGGTCAGTTGCCTGCACATTGCATGCGAGGCAAACTGACATGATTGTAGAGAATAGTTTATTCATTAATATGAAACTTTTATTTATTTAGCGAGTTACAAATTTTCTGGTTGATGGCTTTGATTTTAGGCTCGTCTACTTTAATAACTTTCCGGTCGTAAGTAACCAGACCGTTCACTTCTTCTTCCACATCTGTGATTTGTGTGTATACGGCAGCCGAGAAGCCTTTCTCGATCAGTTCCAATAAATGGTCTGCATATTTTATGTATTCATTAGTCACTTCTTCCGGCGTGTTGAACTTCACGTAGCCCCAGTTCTTGTCTGCCAGCCACAGATGTCCTTTCAGTGCCATACCTATACCGCCATATTCGCCCAGTACGGTAGCGCGTATCGGATCGTAGAGATAGAGGTTCGGTCCGGGATAGTTATGAAGGTCGAGAATATCTCCGCACGTGTAGTGGTTACCTCCACTGGCAGGGTTTACCAGACGGCTGGGGTCGTATTCTTTCGTCCATTTAGTGATTTCAGGAGTCTTGAATTGTCCCCATGCTTCGTTGAAAGGTACCCATACGCCGATGCTCGGATAAGAATACAGGTAGTCGATAATTTCTTTCCATTCTTTGCGATAGTTAGCTTCTGATGCTGCGGAGCGGATGGCGTCTGCGCCGTCATAGTACTTGTGCATCTGCCATTCGGCAGGACCGCGACCTCCGTTCGGCATATCTTGCCATACGATCAGTCCGAGTTGGTCGCAATAAGTATACCAGCGTGCCGGTTCTACTTTTACGTGCTTGCGCACCATGTTGTAGCCGAAATCTTTGATCTTCTTCAAGTCATATACCAATGCTTCGTCTGTTGGCGCTGTGTATAAGCCGTCCGGCCACCAACCCTGGTCGAGCGGACCAAACTGGAAATAGTCTTTGTTGTTGAGTTGCAGGCGTGTAATACCATTCTTGTCTTTATGAGTTGAGAATTTGCGGAGAGCGGTGTAACTCTTCACTTGGTCTACAGCTTTGCCGTCTTTATAAAGAGTGACTTCCATATTATAAAGTGAAGGAGACTCGGGTGTCCATAATTTAACGTCTTCCGGCATTGTTAATTCTACCGGTACGCCATTGAGCGCTGCTCCTTTGGCTACGAGGTTTTTGCCGTCGAATACTTTCACTTCCACTTTGTCTGGAGAGCATACGTTGGTGGCTACTTCCACTTTGACAGTCTTCTTGTCGATATCCGGAGTTGTTTTCAGTTGGGCGATATGCTGGGCAGCTACCGGTTCCAGCCATACAGTCTGCCAGATACCTGTGACTGGTGTATACCAGATTCCTTCCGGTCTTTCTACTTGTTTTCCTCTCGGCTGTTCGCCACGGTCAGAGGGGTCCCACACTTTCACAACCAACTGGTTATTGCCTTTATTCAATGCGGAAGTAATATCAAAGTAGAATGGAGTGAAGCCTCCTGTATGTTGTCCTACTTTTACGTCATTTACCCATACATCGGCTTTCCAGTCCACAGCTCCGAAGTGCAGTAATATTTGTTTGCCTTTCCATGCTGACGGTACATCAAAAGTACGCTGATACCATAATTCCTGATGCTCGTTAATGGTTTTACCTACTCCTGACAGGGAAGATTCGACTGCAAAAGGTACTAAAATCTCTCCTTGGTAATTGTTTGGTGCCGGTTCTCCTTTTTTAGTAATCGCATAATTCCAGCTACCATTCAGATTCTTCCAATCCTGGCGTTCCATAATGGGGCGTGGGTATTCCGGTAATACGTTTTTAGGATTCAACTGCTCACCCCACGGAGTCTTTATCTTATCACCGGCGGGCTTCCATTGAGCGAATGTCGGGCTACAAAGAGCCAATGCGAATAGCACTGCTAGAAAATTCTTTTTCATGGTAATTATCTTTATATGTATTAAATAGAAGAATTAATATTCATAAAAGGAATATTGCAAAGAAAAGCTAATCAGAGAAGAATAAAGGAAATTTGCTGTTCAATAAATGATAAATGCTCGTCATTTTATAGTGAATGACAGTTTTTTATGCGATAATGGTTATTTTTTGTCCTTAATTGAATAATAAGTAGCTTATATTACCGGAGATAATTATGACTTTTGGAGGGAGAACAATCGTATGTTTCCGCGGATAGTCGTAAATAAACTGAAAAACAACTATAATAAACTTTATCAATGAGAATTCTTTTTTTATTAGTAGTATTGTCGGTTACTTCTGCCCTACAGTCGCAGGTAGTCATTAAAGAGAATGCTATTCAGAGTAAGTATGCTTTTCCCTTGGTTACTTCGAAAGCGAAAGCTGTAGTAGTTTATGATACTGATGACTATTTGGTGGTACGTAAGACTGCGGAGCTTTTTGTTTCGGACGTCGAATCAGTGACCGGACAACAATTACGGTTGACGGACAAACTGAAAGGCGACAAAGAGATTATTATTGTGGGTACAGTTGAGAAAAATCGGCTGATCCGCCAGTTAGCTGAGAAGGGCAAGCTAGATATCTCTTCTTTGGAAGGGACATGGGAACGATTTCTGATTCAGACGGTTTCCCGTCCATTCCCCGGAGTCAGCAAAGCGCTGGTAGTAGCGGGGAGCGACAGGCGGGGAGCTGCGTACGGACTTTTTTCGCTTTCGGAAATGATGGGAGTGTCTCCTTGGTACTGGTGGGCTGATGTTCCGGTGAAGAAACATAAGACGCTTTATGTCGATGCCCCCGCCACTTTGTCCAAGACTCCTTCGGTGAAGTACAGAGGAATTTTCTTAAATGACGAAGACTGGGGACTGAAACCTTGGGCTGCCAAGACATTCGAGAAAGAAAGAGGAAATATCGGTCCTCGTACCTATGCCAAAATATGCGAGCTACATGGGAACGATTTCTGATTCAGACGGTTTCCCGTCCATTCCCCGGAGTCAGCAAAGCGCTGGTAGTAGCGGGGAGCGACAGGCGGGGAGCTGCGTACGGACTTTTTTCGCTTTCGGAAATGATGGGAGTGTCTCCTTGGTACTGGTGGGCTGATGTTCCGGTGAAGAAACATAAGACGCTTTATGTCGATGCCCCCGCCACTTTGTCCAAGACTCCTTCGGTGAAGTACAGAGGAATTTTCTTAAATGACGAAGACTGGGGACTGAAACCTTGGGCTGCCAAGACATTCGAGAAAGAAAGAGGAAATATCGGTCCTCGTACCTATGCCAAAATATGCGAGCT
>Ga0224745_1214_pt1 | contig 9792 bp, 4 predicted proteins | sample LIM_E_Vancomycin_3_FD_182075 | JGI IMG/M metagenome (GOLD analysis project Ga0224745, IMG submission 182075) | Enriched cells from gastrointestinal tract of the lab mouse from Pacific Northwest National Laboratory (PNNL), Richland, Washington... | ecosystem: Host-associated > Mammals > Digestive...
GTACCGACTTTTTAGTTACCCCCAATGGAGATACTACTGTTTGATTCATTTTTCATTTAGGAAAGAAGTAAAGCTGTACAGTTATAAATCTGCGAATGGTGTTTTATAATCTTCTCCCATCGAGTCCCGATACTCCTTGCAGAAACGGTCATACAGATTTCGTGCAATCCCTTTCTTTCCCTGTGCGGAGAACACAGCGCATTTGGCGGCCAATGCTTCTTCATTCAGCGGGTCGTGCAGGAACATGATGTCTGCCAGGCGGAGAATCATGTCCGGATGATTACGTTGCTTTTCAATTTCAAACAGATCCTTCAACAAGTCGATGGAGTGGCTGGAGTATGTTTCTTTGAAGTCATCCAACCAATCGAGAATGGTGTTGGGCAACAATGGTCCATACAACAGAAGTTCCAAGATACGGTTGAGTAATTCGTCGTTTTCTTTCTCCTTGAATTGCTGGATACGTGCAAGCACTTCGCGATAGTCGCAGAATACGTTCTCGCCCCATTTAATGTGCATGAAGTTGTTTTCCGTCACGACTTCTACATCACCGATACTCTCCAATAATACCCGAAGCTTGCGTAAGTTTACATTACGGTTGTTGCGGGCAGCCGTCTCTTCCTTATCCGGCCATAGGATTCCCGTTGTTTTGGAGGTCAGGATACCGTTCGGATTCTTTTCTGTATATAATATCAGCAAAATAAGCAAGTGTTTCAAGCGGGGAGTGAAATTGGCGGTGATATCATTTCCCTCTTTATCGCGTACATTGAAGCACCCTAACAATGAGATGGAGGAACGGCTACGGTCATAGTAGTTGACTATCTCTTTCGGTGCGGGATCGCTTTCTTGTTCCGGCATCATCGGAGTAACTTTCTCTTGATTCTCAGAGATGGCTTTTGGAGCGGCAACCGATTGAGGAACTTCTTTTGAGGTTGCAGCCGATTGGGTTGGCTGACGTTTGCTTTTTGAACGATAGAACAGCCAGGCACCACAGGCTAGTATTGCCAGAACACCGATGACATACAGCAGATTCCACCATTTGCCGGAGCCCATTTCATCCACCGACTGACGGATATCTATCTCGTTGACTAGAGGCATATTGATGGAATAGATCTTTATATCGTGTGTACGATTGTTCAGTATCTTGTCCAGCACAAGGAACAGTTTCCTGTGAGTCGGTGAATAGTAAAGGTTAAAATCGCAGTCCTGATAATCCAGTCGGTTATTGATCGGTTTTGAAACTTCTGTATAAACAGGGCTTTTCATGGAAATTTTCCACAGTGTTCCCCCGTTGTCCGTAGATACGGCATAGAAAGAACTGTCTGCCGGTTCGAAGTACATGGAGGAAGCCATGATGGTTTCCTTGTTATCATCTTTTTTCTCCCAGATGGTGCGGGACTGTTTACTTTTTAAATTGATGGCATACAGGCCGAGGTAGTAATGGGTAGTCAATTCCTGTTTACCATATTTGTTTCCTTTGCCTCCAAAGATATATAGTTCGTCGCCCACTACTGCCATAGCAGCAGAATAGCGGGGATAAAGAGGATGATCATATTTAATTTGCTCCATAATTTCACTGCCGGACTTCATGCGGAACAGGTCATTACGGTATTTATAGAAGCCATATCCACCGAAAAAGTAGAATGAGGAGTCGGCGGGGTTAAATGCTTTGGCATGGTTATAGTTGTTGGGTTCTTTGGTATTCCGCACTTCGTTGCTCCACTTGCCGTCGGCGAACGAAAAGCGGGAGATGATGTTTTCCGTCAGTGAGTAAGATACCAGTGCATTGCTTAGCGTATCATACAGCAGGTGGTTGGGATATTCTACGGCAGGATATCCTCCGCGTACGGCAGTCTCTTGTTTGAGTCTTCCGTCTTCGTCCAGCGCTTTTACCGATTCGGGACTGACTACATAGAATAAGGCGCAACGGGCGTCGAATGCTATGCCTACTCTGCTGGAAGTAGTGATCTTATTGATAGTTTTCCATTCGATATGGTTGTCTATCAGCCAGAGAGGCTGGACAGCACGTGCAACGGCTCCCTCTTTTTCGTCATAACAGAGGTTGTCGTTATGTTTCCATAATTTCCATTCTCTTGTCAGTTTGCCGTCCTGTATGATGTTGATATCCCTTAAGTTGACAGGGGCTACTTCCGCCTGATAGCCTAACATCTGTCCGAATGTAATCGTTACACTGTTTGTTTCTTGCAGGGGGAAGGTGGACGACATCTTTTTTTTGTCGTATTCTATTTCGATCACATTGTCTTTCTGACGCAGATTCAGCGAGACATTGATCCATTTTTCCAGTTCTATGGGTTTGTCAATGATGATAATCTCATCATTGAGCATTAAAGCGGGAGCATGGTTTTGCTCACCTGCAACAAACGAGAAGCGTATTATCTGGCCTTTGTCTGTCTTCAGATGAAGAATGGAGCCATAGTCGGCTTCATTGGCACGTATATATATCTGAAAAGAAATGGTTAAGTCGTTTTTTACGGAGAAAGGTTGGTTGTCATCCAAATATAAGGTAGACCTTTCCGGTGCCGGTACGGCATGAGACTTAAGATAAAGTCCGTAATCATATAAAGGAGACGCATCCAGTCTGCCCGCCAGGCAAAGCAGGATAAAAATCAATAATTGCAGTTGATATTTCATAGTACTTCTACTTGAATCTGTTCCTATGTGGCAAAAGTACGAAAAACAATATGATATTCATAAGAATCGGGGACTTATTTTATATAACCAAAGTGTTGGAATACTCGTATATGATAGCTGTCGTCCGGAGAATATGACAAGAGGTATTGTCGAAGAATCAGATGTTATTTCGATGATTCTTCGACAACCCTCTTGCGCTTAATCGCTAGAATATAGCTACTTGATTTCTAATGATGGAGGAACATCCTCTGCTCCGCTGGCCCATGTCTTGTTGGGTTTGTTGCCCATTACCAATACTAGCTTGCCACCGCTCATCAGGTCATCATGGCTGAACCATGATTTGTTCCATTCTTTGCCATTCAGCGTGGCGGACTGGATGTATTTGTTGTCATCGGAAGCATTCTTAGCTTCGATTTCGAAGACAGCTCCGTTGCTGAGTGTAATCTTGGCATCTGTGAAAAGCGGGCTTCCGATAGTGTAGGCCGGCAATCCCGGAGTGACAGGGTAGAAGCCCAGGGAGGAGAAGACCACAAATGAAGTCATACCTCCGCCGTCCTCATCTCCCGGAATACCCATCAGGTCATTGCGGAACCATGTTTTCAGCATTTGACGGATGCGCTTCTGTGTTTTCCACGGCTGTCCGGCGTAGTTATAAAGATAAGGAACGTGCAGAGACGGTTCGTTCGCCATCGAGAATTGGCCTACATTACCCGTATGGTCGGGCAGTTTTGCGTAGAATGCATATTTGCTCCGTCCCAGCGGTTCGGTGAAAGTGCGGTCAAGGTTGGCGATGAACTGCTCGTTTCCTCCCATAAGGCTGATGAGGTCGGCTACATTGTGTGGCACGTCCCAGCGGTAAACCCAGCCGTTGTTTTCTCCATAATACTCACGGGCTCCCATGCCTCCGGGGAAACGGTAGTCGAATGGCTCAATCCATTGTCCTTCCTTATCTTTCGGATGGAAGAAAGCGGTTTCTTTATTGTAGAGATTCCGGTAGTTATACGAACATTTCAGATAGTATTCGGCTTCTTCCTTCTTGTTCAGAGCTTGGGCGATACGGGAGAGACACCACTGGTCGTAGCTGGTTCCCAGAGTGACAGCGACAGGCTGGCGCTTCTCGAAAGGATGTACGTTCGGGTCGTTTTCCGGTTCATCTACACGGAGAGCGGGGATATAACCGTTTTCACGGTAGAAATTGTCCAGCCAGCCGGCCGGTGCTCCCGACCACGGGGCGAGCGTCTTTTCTTCAATCCCTTTCCGGCAAGCCTTGTAGGCTTTTGCCGTGTCTACTTTCAACCCTTTGGCCAGTGCGTCGGCTACCGTGGCAACGGCATGATTGGAGTTCATGCGACGTGTGTCACCTGTTACTTCGGGGAAAGTAGGCATCCACATATTGCCCATTTGTTCCGCCATGCGCAGGTAGGATGCGATGATGTCTTCTTCCTTTTGTTGGTCGATCAGTGTGCGGAGAGGATGTGCGGCACGGTAAGTGTCCCAAATCCAGTCGTCGGTGTAGAAAGGAGTACCGTTGTCTTCGTGTACCTTTCCGTCGAAGGCGCTGAAGTAACGGCCGTCTTCGCTCATGCAGATGGGACGTTCGAAGGTACGGTAGAAAGAAGAGTAGAATACGGTTTTGTCATCTTCCGTTCCTCCTTCTACTTGGATACGTCCCAACGTTTCGTTCCATATTTGGCGTCCCGCTTCTGCCAGTGCTTTGATGTTATAGTCTTTTAATTCGCGATGCAGGTTCTTTTCGGCCTGTTCCTCGCTGATGAAAGAAATACCGTAGCGGAGGTTGACCGTTGTGGTTCCATCGGCAAAGCGCCATGCCGCACAGGCATTTGCGCCTTCGGCATTATCCTTGCTTGTTTCAATAGTGCCGTTTTCGAGGATGCCGGCGCTTATCGGCTTCTCCTGTGCTTCTATATATACATAGACATTGGTGTTGTCATTTAGTTGCTGGCGACCGCTGATGAAGTTCTCGTTGGCGTGAATAGAGCCATTGCGGGAGTTCACGATGAGATAAGCCGGTTTGTCTGCCTCATACGTTATCCGGTAGATAGCCGACTGATGGGAAAGCGCATATTCCGCTTTCATACGGTTGTCATCCAGTTCCACATCGAAAGAATAAGGAGTAATGTGCTCGTTGTCATAGTTATACGTTATGACCGGACGCAGCTTTTCTCCCTGATAGGGACTGAAATTGAATGCAGAACGTTCCCGGTGGTTGGTGACGATCAGTGGAAGCCCCTTCAGCAGTTCGGAGGTGTAATCGGCACGTTCCGGGTAAACACGAAGCATACTGTTGGGTAACTGGATGGTGGGGAACGTGGGAACCAGCAGATGGCTGATGTTGCCGATATACGGGTTGACGTAATCGACCGGTGTCCGATCCGCTGTTTGCAGGCTACCGTTACATGCGCTCAGCGTTGAAATGATAGCCGCCGAGGCTAAAATGTGTGTAAGTTTCATCATATATTTATTTACTATTATTTGGTTTCCGGATTCACGAAAGCTGCTTTCAACAACGGAAGGAAATCTTTCTTGTTATCGCATTTGAAATAGCCGGTGAAGTCGTTCCGGTCTCCGGCTCCTAGTTTGATCACCAGTTTATTCCATCCTTGCAGCAAGGGCAATTCTTTGTAGATGATTTCGTTGCGTCCCGCAGCTTTTCTCCCTGATAGGGACTGAAATTGAATGCAGAACGTTCCCGGTGGTTGGTGACGATCAGTGGAAGCCCCTTCAGCAGTTCGGAGGTGTAATCGGCACGTTCCGGGTAAACACGAAGCATACTGTTGGGTAACTGGATGGTGGGGAACGTGGGAACCAGCAGATGGCTGATGTTGCCGATATACGGGTTGACGTAATCGACCGGTGTCCGATCCGCTGTTTGCAGGCTACCGTTACATGCGCTCAGCGTTGAAATGATAGCCGCCGAGGCTAAAATGTGTGTAAGTTTCATCATATATTTATTTACTATTATTTGGTTTCCGGATTCACGAAAGCTGCTTTCAACAACGGAAGGAAATCTTTCTTGTTATCGCATTTGAAATAGCCGGTGAAGTCGTTCCGGTCTCCGGCTCCTAGTTTGATCACCAGTTTATTCCATCCTTGCAGCAAGGGCAATTCTTTGTAGATGATTTCGTTGCGTCCGTCGTGGGATACAGCCGTATAAGGTTTGTCGTTGATGAGCAGCGCACGTTTCTTTGCTTTCACAAAGAGGGATAGTTTCGGCATGTTCGGCTCTATCAACAGGTCGTCCAGAGGGCGTGGACTGAATACATAAAGTTCCAGTGTCCATTCACCGTCGCTGTCCTTCACCAGTTTCTCTTTGGTGGCTACGGGGAAGTTGATCTGTTCGTCGCGCAGGAAGAAGACCTCGTCGATATTGACTTCCGGCTTTTGGAAGGCTATTCCGGCATTCTTCAGGATAGCGCTCAATGTGTTGAACCCCTTCTCCGAGTTGGCAAATTCGGTTAATGTGTTCAGATAGAAAGTGGAAGCGTTCTGCTGGCATTTTACGAATACAGGAGTGGCGGCTGTACATTCGTATTCACTGCGGATCGTTCCGGCAGTCTTGATCTCTTCCGGGCGTTTGTTCCACTTTCTCCAGTCGGTCTTACAGGCGTTCAGCAAGACGTCGCCTTCTTCTACGAAAGCTCCTTTCAGCGAGTAGCTGGAAGCGTTGGTCTTCTGAAGTTCGCAGAAGTAGAAGTCGGAATTATTGAGTCCGTGCATCCATGACTTTTGTACGGGCAGGAAAGAAGAACGCTGCAGATTATCCAAGGACACCGGAAGCGGAAGAATTTCATTGTATGCGGCTACCGTTTCCGGTGTGAGTCCCCATATCCATACATCCGCGCCTTTGGCGATTTGCTTTTGCACCTCATCTTTGGTAGAAGCATCCAACTTTTGGCTACCGTCTACAATATAGAGCAACAGGGAAGGAGTGTTTGCCTTCTTGGCGAATATGACTCCTTGCGCATCCATCAGCTGCTTTAATTTACTGTTCTGACTACCGATAAAGATGACTTCCTTATACTTTTTGGAAGGAGTTGTTGCTTTGTGATGGTCGTACTGTTGTTTGTCGATTACAGCATAAGGAGACCAGGCCGGTTTGCCCGGAGCATTGGCTGCGCGTAAGGCACTGTACATCGGCCATTCCTGATAGAGCGGCAAGGTCGGGTCATAACCGGGGTTGAACGTCGTGCAATAAGGGCCTATACGTTCGGGCTGTACGCCCGGAACTCCTTCTTTGTAATCACCGAAGAAGACTCCGTCAGCCTCAACGGTGGGAGCTTTGCTTTTGTCTTTCTTGCCGAGTGGAAGCGGTTTCAAGGCATACCATGCCATATTGAAGACTGTGCTGTAAGAGGCTCCCATCTGTCTTTGGTTGACGATGAGGTTGTAACATTCGTTAGCCAGCCCCTCCATACGGCCTTCCTGTGATTCATAAGCGCGTTCTCCGTTATATTTGGCAACCTGTTCCGGGGTGCCGTAATAAGCCATACTGTGTTCGCCGATTCCCCAAGGTTTTCCGATTTCAATCCAGCGTTTCATGGAGTTGATGTCTCCGTAGTGTCCTACGGTTACGGGCAATATACCGTCACCGTCATCTTCTCCGTCTGCTGAAATCCACGGGCGGGTAGGGTCGTACTGATGTACAATGTCACGCCATTCTTCCCATGCCTTCTTTTGTACCGGCATCAGTTCGGGGCGATTGTAAACGTGCAGGATAACGGGTTTGTTTTCGTTGCTGATACTCCAGCCGAAAACGGACGCGTGATTTCTGTCGCGCAGGACAAAACGTTTCAGATGTTCTTTAGATGCCTCCCAGAAGAGGTCGGAGTCCAGTTTCGGACCACCGTCGCTGGCCCAGTTGGCTGTTTCGTTCAGTACGCAGATACCCATTTCATCGGCCATGTCGAGGTAGAAGCGGGGATAGACTTGCGCGTGCGGACGGACTGCGTTGGCATTCATCCCTTTAATGGCGGTGAACCAGGCCCACGCATAACGGCGGGTCATCTGCGGGATACCCATAAAATGCCAGGAGTCACCATGTAATGCGTAAGGTTCGCCGTTCAGATATTGAGTAGTACCCTGCAATGTCCATTCACGCCAGCCGAAACGTTCGTATTTGGTATCGACAGTCTGTTTCTGGTTATTGACGGAAAGTAACAGGGCATATAGGTTGGGATGCCCCGGAGTCCAGTATTTTAATATATCCTTGCCGACAGGTACTTGTAAGGTCACTTTCTGTGAAGCCTTGGCTGGCAGGGACACTTTCGTAGGAGCGACTTTCAATGCTTCATTACCAAGCGTCCAGTTCGGAACGGGAGCGGAGTTGACGTCCGTTCCTGCGCAGTTCACCCATTCGCGGATATTGCCTTGCAGTTGTATGTCAGTCTTCTTCTCTGTCAGGTTCTGAAGAGTTACTTCTATTTCCAGTGTATTCTTTGATACCAGCGGTTTTACGTATACGTCTTCCAGATGGATTTTTGGCAAGGCCAACAGGTATACATCCTGCCAGATACCGTTGATCTGATACCCCCACATTGAGCCGCCCGGAACAATGCGGCGCCCGATGGTCGCATTGTTTTCGAATAACGACTGGCTTCGTACGCCTACCAGTATCTCTATGTTTTCGCCGGCAGTCACTTTATCGGTGATGTCAAAGCTGAACGGTAAGAACAAATCGAAGTTCTCGCCTACCTTTTCTTTATTTATATAGACTTCGGAATATCCGGCTACGGCCTCAAAGTAAAGTTTGATTTGCTGCCCTGACCAGTCGGCAGGGATGGTGACATTCTTCTTCATCCATGCCATTTTCACTTGTTCCCATTCTTTAGGGTATGAAGGATAGTTGCGGTGGTCGGGACCTTCCAGGTCACGGTAAGCAAAAGCATTGATATTCCACGGTGAAGGGATTTTGATACGAGTTTTGCTCCATTCGCTGTCGTTTTCCGGCAATGGAAGTTCGGGAGCGATACCTTTTCCCTGAACGTATTCTTTCGGCAAGCGGACAGGCTGGAAATCCCAATAACCGTTGATGCAAATCTCTTGTCGATGTTCTTTTTCTGTTTGGTTCACCAGACCTTCGCTGGGGGCAAAGGTGTAGGGATAGACCAGTTTCTGGTCATTAGCCACTGTTTGTGTCTGCGCGTTTACCTTTGTAGATTGCAAGGTAAAGCCGGTCAGCAGACCACATAGTAAAATTAAACTTCTCTTCATATTCATAATTTAATGAGTTTTCCGGTATTATCAAGGGCAAAGTAAAGGTCGAACCATTAAAAAGAGAGGATAAAGCAAATTAATTCTTCATTAAAATGGAATTAATTGTATCATAAAATGTCTTTTTCTCTCCGGAAAGGGTGAAAATGGTCCGGTTACTTGCTTTTTATCCGAATGTAACTCATTTGGGCTTTTCGTATTGTTCTACCGCCCTCCTTAATTTCTTTTCTATTAGCTCCACCAGTGTCTGCGGATAAAGAACTTGTATTCCGTTGGCATATCCGAAGAATACCCGTTCCAGTTCATGGTTGATGACTACTTCTATTTCAAGAATCACACTTCCGTCTTCCAATGTTTCTATGGTTCGTTGGCTGTGGTGTATCGGTTTGGTCAGGATGTAGGGGGCTTCGTTGGCGGCTACTTTAAAACCGACCTTCTCGGCTTTGCTTCCGGAGTTTTTGGTCACCCCTACCAAGTCGTCAAAGAATGTGTTCGGGTCGAAGAATGTATTCTTTATAAAGGGTTCCCGCGATAACACCTCTAATGAATGGATTCTGTCCAGAGCCAGATTCTGCAATATCCGTCCGCTTTTTCTGACTCCAAATACGAACCAACGGTTGCGATATTCCTTTAATAGATAAGGATAGAAGATGAAGCTGTTTGCCGAACGGGCCTTGAACGAACGGTATTTAAGTTGCAGGGGATGTTCGTTGACGATGGCATGGTAAATGGTATCCAGATAATCCAGCCCTTTCAGAGATTCGTTCTTTTCGAAGTCGATGACCGGAGTCGTCTTCATTCGGGCGGAGGCTATGTGATCTTCCAGTCGGTTCACAATCTCACTCATCTCTGTAAAATAGGAGAAACCCTTGAACTGCCGCAGAACTTCCACGGCTTCCGACATTGTTTTCA
>Ga0224745_1218_pt1 | contig 9681 bp, 7 predicted proteins | sample LIM_E_Vancomycin_3_FD_182075 | JGI IMG/M metagenome (GOLD analysis project Ga0224745, IMG submission 182075) | Enriched cells from gastrointestinal tract of the lab mouse from Pacific Northwest National Laboratory (PNNL), Richland, Washington... | ecosystem: Host-associated > Mammals > Digestive...
CGCTTATGATTTGCTGGTTTCTGGCGCGGTGGAGTCCATCCGACGCAATGGCCGCAATGAAATCAAGGTCGCTTCAATTGACGGAGATCGCGTCGGTTTCCAGATGTTGCTGGACGTCGACAGCCCGTTTATTGCGACAGTCGTACAGGACGTTCCGCGTATTGGCGCTCTTGCCGCCGAGATTCTGACCCAAAAGCTGGGGGGGAAGGAAGAGTTTCCCGATACGCTATTTACCGATGCATGGTTGGCCACTCGCGCAAATGGGGTAGCAGCGGCTGAAAAGCGCTGGGGCTCCAATGTTTGGGACGATCTTGCCATCGCGCGTTCTGATGTCGAAAGCCGCTGGAAGCAGGACGGTGAGCTTCAGGTTGTCCATCCCGTTTTGCCCTGACGGAACTATGGTCAGGGCACAGGTACGCTCGCGCCCTGACATGTGAAATAAAGCAAGAGGATCTGTCATGGTTCCGCACCAAACGGGCAAGCCTGCGGGGAGCGCGTCCGCGCCTGCGCTGGAATGCCGTTCAATCCGCAAGATCTTTCCTGGTGTGACGGCGCTCAGTGATGTGTCGCTTTCGATCCGTAAGGGTGAAATACATGCTCTTCTGGGCCAGAATGGCGCGGGCAAGTCAACGCTCGTAAAAGTTTTAACTGGTGTTTACCAGACCGATGGCGGTGAGATATTCGTTGACGGTAACCCCGTCCGCATGCGCAGTGCGGTGGACGCTGAAGCCAACGGCATCGCTATTGTTCATCAAGACCAACAGCTAGTTGCGCAATTCGATGTCACACAGAATATCTTTCTGGGACATGAAAAATTGTGCGGGGGCTTTCTGGATAAGAGGGCCATGGCCGCCGTCGCCGAGACGGCCCTTGAGCGTGTAGGCGCGGCATTTACTCCCGACACTCTAGTGCGAAATTTGAGCGTCGCGCAACGTGAACAGGTGTCTATTGCCGCGGCCTTGTTGCGCGATCCCAAGATTCTCATCCTGGATGAACCAACAGCATCGTTAAGCGAGAAAGAAGCCGAGCTTCTTTTCACCATGATCCGCTCGTTGCGAGATCAAGGTGTAACAATCATCTATATCTCACATTATCTCGATGAAGTGCTGGATCTGGTCGACCGCATCACCATCTTACGTGACGGACGTCTTGTCGAAACACGTGATGCGCTGGGCACGAGCCGCTCGGACATTGTGCAACTGATGGTCGGACGAGAGATTTCCCAGCTTTATCCGAAAGAAGCCCTCCCACTGGGGGAGGTACTGATTGAAGTGAGGGGGCTCCAACAGGGGCAAGCAGTTCGCGGAGTGGATTTTTCCGTCAGACGGGGTGAAATTTTTGGCATTGCGGGTTTAATGGGGGCAGGTCGTTCGGAATTGGCGATGGCTCTGATTGGAGCCTTGCCGCGGAGTGCAGGTGAAGTCATCTTGCGGGGACAGGCGTCCGCTCCTGCAAATCCAGGCGCTGCAAGACGTGAAGGCTTCGCAATCATTCCCGAGGACCGGCGGCATGAAGGCCTCCTCACTGGCATGACGATGCGCGAAAATCTAACCTTGCCTAATATCGGCCTCTGGTCGTGCGGCGGGCTGATCGATCTGCGGCGAGAAAAGGCGGATGCAGCCTCTATAGTGCGGAACTTGAACATTCAGCCCCCTGTTCTCAACCAGCTTGCGCGCAATCTTTCAGGTGGCAACCAGCAGAAGGTCGTTATCGGCAGGTGGCTTCCGGGCGATTCCGAGGTTTTCCTATTCGATGAGCCGACGACCGGCGTCGATGTCGGATCAAAGGTAGAAATCTACCGACAGATGATCGAGTTGGCGAGGCGCGGTGCAGCGGTCATTTTCATTTCTTCCGATTTCGAGGAAGTCGCCGGCATGTGCGATCGCGTCGCGGTTATGCACAAGGGACGGATAAACGCTGTTCTTGAAGGTCAGAACAGCAATCCCGAGACCATGCTGTACTGGGCTTCCGGCAGCAACGAAAAAGAACAGCATATGCCCGCTACCCCTGCCGTACAGCGCGGGCATATGCGGACGGAAACGCAGAAACCTACGAAAACGACGGTGACCCGTTGGTCAACCCTCGGCGGAATGGCGCTAGTGCTGGCGGTCATTACACTTCTCGCGCCCAATTTTCTTTCGATAGGAAATGTTTTCGATGTGCTGAAACAGGGCAGCGTTCTTGCGTTCATCGCTCTTGGCTTGACCATTGTGCTCGTTGCTGGTGGTTTTGACATGTCGGCTGGCGCTGCAAGTCAGTTGACCACGAATATCGCGTCCGGCCTGCTCATCGGCGGTACAGGCATGATCGGCGCGATCGGCATGGGTTTGGCGACGGGCGCCGCAGTTGGCGCGGTCAATGCGATGCTCGTACTTTTCTTCGGCATGCCGGCTTTTGTCGCCTCACTTGGCACCATGTTCGTTATCATGGGCGCGACATTGCTCTATAATGGGGGCCAGGCGTTGACACTCTCAAATGAGCCTGCCTTCTTCTTCATCGGTCAGGGATATGTTGGCCCCGTGCCGTTTGTATTCATCCTGCTGCTCGTCGTGGCGGTGCTTCTGCACTTGTTATTGCGCCATACCAGACTGGGCTTGCGGATGTATGCTGTCGGGCAAAATCTCGAAGCCGCCGAATTGCGCGGCGTGGCGCGCTCCCCCTATGCTTTTGCATCTTTTGTGATTGGCGGATTGGTTCTGGGTCTGGCGGGCGTCGTTCTTGCTTCCTACAGTTACGGCGCATCTGCTTTGGCGACCGGCATAGATTTTCTGATCAGCGCACTGGCGGCGGCCTTTCTGGGCAGCGCGCTGTCGCGAGCCGGTGACCTTAGCGTCACAGGAACGGTGATTACGGCGCTCTTCCTCGCTTCCTTGTCGAATGGCCTTGTCCTGATCGGCGTTTCAAGTCAGTTGCTTCCGGCCATCCAGGGGCTCGTTCTCATTCTCTCTATCGCGCTGGGTGTGTTTCGGCGACGGGAGATTGGGCAGGTACTGATTTTTTGAGGGCTTCGCGATGAACACCATGGTCACTTCCTCTGTATTCATCCGCAGTGCAGTGGATTTTCTGCGCAATTATGGCGCGATAATCGGCATGCTGCTCGTACTTGTGCTGTTCTATCTGCTCAAGCCGGCTTTTCTCAGTCCCGCGAACATTGCAAATGTCCTGCGCCAGAGTACCGTCCTTATCATTCTTGCAATCGGATTGACTGTCGTTATGTCGATGCGCGCGGTCGATCTTTCCGTGGCGCAGGTTGCTGATGCCGCCGGACTTATCGCTGCATTACTGATTATCCATCACTATCCAGTGTGGATGGCCTATCTTTTGCCGCTTAGTTTTGGACTGTGCATCGGTCTGATCAATGCTGTGCTCATGGGCTATATCGGAGTGCCAGCAATTATCGGAACACTAGGGATGATGTTTATTATCCGTTCCGGCGAATTGATGATGACAAACGGTGCGGAGCCCCAGATGCTCTTCACGCTGCCGCGCGGCATGACGAAGCCCTTCCTGTTTCTCGGTCAGGGGATGATTGGTCCATTCTCAGCATTGATCGTTATGACAATCATCGTCTTAATAGTTACATTCGTGCTGATGCGCTATACTCCGTTCGCTCGTCAAGCCAAGGCGGTGGGACTGAACGTTCGGGCCGCGTTCCTCGCTGGAATTGATATTCGACGCATCTTTGGAGCTGGCTTTGTGGTCGCGAGTCTGCTTGCCGCAATTGCAGGCGTTGCTCTCGTCTCCAGAACCGGTATCGCGGTGCCACGTGGAGCAGAACCGTATCTGCTTGATGCTTTCGCGGCAGCGTATTTGGGTACACTCGCTTCCAGACGCGGCGAAATGAACATACTCGGCACAATACTTGGCGCTTTGTTCATTGCTTTCCTCGGCAACGGACTGACGCTGCTCGGTCTTGGAGCGCCTTACCGTCTCGCGCTGAACGGAGCCTTCATTCTGCTCGCCATGGCTGTCGGCGGACTGAAACGTCAACATTGAAACAATCGAGGAGAGAACAGATGATTATCGATGCGCACAACCATCTTGGCGTCCGCGCTGGTGCAGTTCAGACAGGGGTCGACCTGATCGCAAGGATCGACGCGGTAGGTGTGGATAAGGCTGTGATGTTTCCCTTTGTGGAAGGGAATTTCACCAATGAACCCATTAAGGAAGCATTCGATCAGTTTCCCGACCGCCTTATCCCTTTTTGTGCTGTCAATGCATGGGAGGCAGGTGCCGCCGATGAGGTGCGCCGATGTGTGGTGGATTGGGGTTTCAAAGGATTGAAGCTGCATCCCACCATAAATGGCTATCATCTTTCCGATCCACACCTAGTCGATCCACTATTCAAGGTCGCGGATGAGCTCGGCATTCCAGTGATCGTTCATGGCGCTAGCGATCTTTATAACAGTCCCCCTGAGTTCGCACTCATGGCTGCGCGCTTTCCCAATGTGCCGCTCCTGATGGCGCATATGGGCTTTTTTTGGTCCGTGGATCAGGCGATCAGCTTCGCACGAGAATTCCCGAACCTCTATCTGGAAACATCACGGGCACCGATATTCGAGATTCAGACCGCCGTTCGTGCGCTCGGTCCGGATAAGGTAATCTGGGGAACAGATTCGCCGTTCGTTGATTACGAATGGGAGTTCAAAAAGATGGAAAGAGCGACGGACGATTCCGAAGGCTACTCAAAAATCGTAGGTGGTAACATCGCCCGCCTGTTGAAGCTGTAAAAAGGGTAGCTTATGCCGATGAGCAAGCGATCCACAAACAGAGGGGCGGGGCAATGAGCAGTCATGGGGATAAGGGTGAAGTCAACGGCGACAGGCGTCTTGACCTTGCTGCCCGTGCGGCATGGCTCTATTACGAAAAGAGCAAAACACAAGATCAGATCGCAGCAGAACTCGGAGTTTCACGACAAGTCGTGCAGCGTTTGATTGCGCTTGCGCAAAGTGAACGTCTTATTCGTTTTCAGCTCGTTCATCCCATGAGCGAATGCATCGAACTAGCGGAGCGGCTCATGGATCGCTTTTCGTTGCAGTATTGTGACGTTGCTATGAACGAATTCGGTAATATCGAGGATATACCCGCAGTCGGTCTGCATGCGGCATTGTATCTCGAGACGGTCTTACAGCAGAAAGCGCCACTGACTATTGCTATCGGGAATGGAAAGGCGATGCGCGAAGTGTCCCGGCGTTTGCAGCCCATCAATCGTCCGCAGCACAAATGTGTATCGTTAATGGGTAATTTGACCCGGGACGGGCGAGCGAGCCATTACGACGTGGTCACCTGGCTTTCCGAACGGATCGGCGCCCAATGTTTTCCCCTGCCAATGCCCGTCGTTACACATTCCATCGAGGAGCGTGAGGTATTACAGGCTCAACCTGGATATCGCAACCTTAAGGCTCTGGTCGGGGAGGCAAGCCTTCTTATGATGGGAATTGGCTATTGGGGGCCGGAGGCATCGCTTTACATGGACGGGTTCATCACGGCAGCCGAAACCGGGCAAGCGATGGAATGTGGAGCAATCGGAGAGCTGCTAGGAACTGCTATTGATGCGAATGGGCGTGTTGTCGATGCTGATTATCATCCGCGACTGACGTCCTTTGCGCTGACTTCTCCAGCCGAACGACCGACGGTGATCGTTGGTTCCGGGACAAATCGTGCAGCCGCTATCACGGCGGCACTCGCGGCTAAACTTGCTAATGGTCTTATCACCGATGAGAATACAGCACGCCGGATATTGGACGGGGTGTAGTTCGCCCGCTTTCATATATTGTCGCCCCGACAGCCAACCCTTGAACCAGACGACACTCCATGCATGCGACGGTTCCTCGGACCCAGAAATACCGCGACCATGAAAGTCCAGTTTGTACCCGCTTGAATAGAGGATACCGTCATGACCAAGCTATCGCGCGCAACGCTTCAAAGCTTCGATAAGGTGCACAAGCCCGGCTACGACCCAGCCACACTGAAGCCGGGTATCGTGCATTTTGGCGTCGGCAATTTTCACCGCGCGCATCAGGCTGTCTATCTGGACGATCTGTTTGCGACCGGCGAGGGGCATGACTGGGCGCTGGTGGGCGCTGGCGTGCGGCCAAGCGACGATGCCATGCGCGATACGCTCAAGGCGCAGGACTGGCTGACCACCGTTGTCGAGCAGGAAGCCGATCATGCGGGCGCACGCATCACCGCATCGATGGTCGATTATGTTACCATCTCAACCGAGGAAGGGCGCAAGGCCCTGATGGCCTATCTGACGTCAGCGGACACGCGTATCGTTGCGATGACCATCACCGAGGGCGGCTATTATATCGATCCGGCGAGCCAGACTTTCGATCCCGCTCATCCGGATATCGTTGCGGATGCCGCGCATCCAGACCATCCGAAAACCGTATTCGGCCTGATCGTTCAGGCGCTGAAACTGCGCAAGGCGGCAGGCGTCCAGCCTTTTACGGTCATGTCCTGTGATAACATTCCGGGTAACGGGCATGTTACGGAAGATGCCGTGACGGGGCTCGCCAAGCTGAGCGACCCGACCTTTGCCGACTGGATTTCCGCCAATGTCGCTTTCCCGAATTCCATGGTGGATCGCATCACGCCAGCCACCGGCGCGCGCGAACGCGAGATTGCCGCGAAGGATTTCGGCGTCGATGACGGTTGGCCGGTGTTCTGCGAAGTTTTCAAGCAATGGGTGATGGAGGATAATTTCCCGACCGGACGCCCGGCTCTGGAAAAAGTGGGTGTTACCTTCACCGATCAGGTCGCCGCTTATGAGTTGATGAAAATCCGCATCCTGAATGGCGGCCATGCGGCCATCGCCTATCCGGGCGGCTTGCTCGACATTCATTTCGTGCATGAGGCCATGGAGCATCCGCTGATCCGGCGCTATCTGGAAAAGCTGACCAAGGATGAGATCATCCCGGAAATACCCCCCGTGCCGGATACCGATCTTGAAGCCTATCGGGTTCTGATCGACAAGCGCTTTGCCAATCCAAGCATTGGCGACACCATCCGCCGCCTGTGTCTGGATGGCTCCAACCGCCAGCCTAAATTCATCCTGCCCACAGCTGCCGACCGCGTGGCGAAGGGCCAATCGGTGACCGGGCTGGCGTTGGTCTCGGCTCTCTGGTGCCGCTACTGCTATGGCACGACGGACAGCGGGGCGGTCATCGAACCGAATGATCCGTCATGGGATCGCCTGACCAAACAGGCAGCGCTTGCCAAGGCCGATCCGGCTGCGTGGCTTTCCATGGATGATATTTTCGGGGCGCTTGCCGCCAATCCTGCCTATGTCGCCGCATTCAGTGCAGCACTGAAAGCAATCTGGCAGAATGGTACGACCGAGACACTGGAACGTTACCTTGCAGGTCAGCAGCTTTGATAGAACAAAGTGCCGCTTCTCATTATAGAGGAGCGGCAATCAGATGCCCGGTTGCGGCGTGGCGCATGACTTCCATCGGCACGCCGTAAATCTCCTGAAGCAACTCACAAAACACAATTGCAAATGCATCGTTCGGCATAGCGCTGGGTTACATCGAACTAACGCAAAATCATGTGCGTTGCTTAAAGGCCGCCATTCCCAACTCCGATCAGAACGCACCTGCTTGAAAGGAAAAACCAAAAGTATTGCGAAGGCGCTCATACTATCGATATGGCGCCGTTCTTGGTCGCATTAACAAAGGGCATCGTAAAATTATGTGTCAATCGTGTTCGTTCACGCCCGATTGTGTCCGTGCGAGGCTTACTGTGAATGGTTTTTATGGTCCGTTCGGTCAGGATGCCTTGACGATACGGAATCCCTCGATTTCCTTTATCAGCGGTAGATGAGCCCAGCGATCATTGTCCGTCGTCGAATGATTTGAGACTATTTGTGCTTTTGAAGATTGGAGTTTCCGGCTCGGTTTGGGGTTTGATTTAAGCGGCTTTGGCCTGGTGGTTCAAGCGGCGTTTTTTGATCGTGTCTCGTTTGATCCTTTCGCGTTCGAGCAGGATGGTCTGTGCGCGTCCGAAGTAGACGTCGGCGGGAGTGAGATTGTCGAGGCTCTCATGGTAACGGCGATGATTGTAATGCTCGACGAAGGCTGCAATCTGGGCTTCGAGGTCCTCCTTGAAGAAGTAGTTTTCAAGCAGGATGCGGTTCTTCAGCGTCTGGTGCCAGCGTTCGATTTTCCCTTGCGTCTGCGGGTGGCCGGGAGCGCCGTGAACCTGGTCGATCTTGTATTTCTCCAGCCATTCGCCGAGATCGGAGGCGACGTAACACGAACCGTTGTCCGACAGCAGACGCGGCCGGTGCTCAACCTTGACCTTGTCACAGCCTGAGGCGGCCAATGCAAGATCGAGTGTATCGGTGACGTCATCCACCTTCATGCTGGTGCACAGCTTCCAGGCGATGATGTAACGGGAATAATCGTCGAGGATGGTCGATAGGTAAAACCATCCCCAGCCGATGACCTTCAGTGGAGTAAGAAGCGCAGATGCGCTTCTCCTCCCCGAACCGTACTTGCACCTTTCAGCGCATACGGCTCTCCATTCAAGCTTGGCCCATGGCCATTGCAACATCATGATAGTTCGACGTGACGGTGCTGCGGTTTTCGATCCGGACGATGTATGGGTTCTCCTCCGGATTACGCCACCGGAATTGCGCCTTGGGGCTTGAGACAAGCCGTTGCAGCGCTTTCCCGACGGGATCACCACGTTCATTCCGACCAAACACGAGCCAGGTTTTCGCCTTGCCCGGTTCGGGGGCCCTGAACCATTTCCGCATCAAGGGTTTGATGCGGGATCGGTATTTGTGCCCCAGCCAATGCGCCATTTTCCAGAACACGACATGGTCGATGCGCCGGAAGACGTACGCCGTGAAGTCGGCGAACTTGTAGAACGCCGCCCATCCCACCAATTGGCGGTTCAGGCCAGCGATCATGTCGACCGTACTGACACTATGATTGCCGGAAAGGGTTTCGGTAAGTCTGTGAACAAACCCCTTGGCCTTTTCCTTGGGTATTGTCGTTACGATGGACATCCGTCCATGCGCCCCTCGCTTGCGGATGATCCGGTGCCCCAGAAAGACGAAGCCGTCGTTGACGTGGGTGACATGGGTCTTCTCCATGTTCAGCGTCAACTTCAACTCACCTTCTAGAAACGCCCGGCATTCCTCGCGGATTTCCGCTGCCTGAACCTTGGTTCCTTTTACGATCACGACGAAGTCGTCAGCGTATCGGCAATAGGCAACAGCCGGTTTCCATTGCCGGTTCTCACGAACCGTGATGGGGCGGCCTTGCTTGATGCCGAAGTTCCATGCCCATCGGTCCTTGCGGGCCTTCTTGTTCAGGTATTTCGCCTCCAGCCACATATCAAACTCGTGGAGCATGATGTTGGACAGGAGCGGTGACAGAACGCCACCTTGCGGAACGCCCTCGCTTGAGGCTGTGAACAAGCCACGGTCGATGTGGCCTGCCTTCAGGAATCGATAGAGAAGATCGACGAACCGTCCGTCCTGCACCCGTCGCCGCACACATTTCAGAAGCAGCCTGTGATGGACCGTGTCAAAGTAGCTGGCGAGATCACCTTCGATGATCCAGCGGCCCTTCGTTCCACCTCCATCCTGTAGCTGTATCCTCACGGTGCGGACGGCGTGATGCACGCTGCGTTCCGGCCGGAAGCCATAGGATAGACGATGGAAAT
>Ga0224745_1166_pt1 | contig 9376 bp, 5 predicted proteins | sample LIM_E_Vancomycin_3_FD_182075 | JGI IMG/M metagenome (GOLD analysis project Ga0224745, IMG submission 182075) | Enriched cells from gastrointestinal tract of the lab mouse from Pacific Northwest National Laboratory (PNNL), Richland, Washington... | ecosystem: Host-associated > Mammals > Digestive...
TTGATTTAAAAGAAATCATCCGGAGAATACTTGCGGGATTCCCCGGATGATTGATAATACGGATTATTGATTAATAGAACTTAGTACCATTTTTAGCTTTACCCAGTTCATAATCTGCTACCGTAGCTTTATTGATGTATGTACGAACCCAATCAATCTCCAGACGAGGGATAGCGTCGTTTTCCTTATCTCGCTCATAATTATTGTAACTTGCGAATCCGGAATCCCAGCCGGCATCAGGAGACCATACTCCGCCAGTTTCTGTTCCACCGCCAAGTCCCCATTTATTAGGTGCACCCATAGTGAGGATGAACTTAAGTCCCTTCTCATTCTTTGCATTCGTAAAGGTCCACTCCTCTTCGGTACATTCGCTCTTCTTCAAGGTTACGGTTTCTTCTCCGTTGATACCTATTGCAACTTCCGTATCCGAACGCCACTCTACCCAATAAATATTCCATTCAGTCATATTGATTGTATTATTAGCAGTTTTGGTTTTATTATCAGTTGTAGTAGGACCGGTATGGAATGTCTGATGTGCTCTGTCTCCGGTTACAGGACCGACAGGATTTTCAAGAATATCTATTTCCGAATAAGATTTCTGACCGGCAGATTCATCAGAAACCAGCCAGATACCCATATTAAAGCCATTCTTCTGCCCACGAAGACGGGCACGGATTTCCATTCTGCAACCTTCTGATATCAACTGACTGTTGGACTTCCACGGAGAACCCGTTCCACAACCATAGAAAGCTGCTGTACCATAATCTCTTTGCCCTGATGCAGGAGCCGTAGCATTTGACGGTACTTTCATTTCTATCATTCGCAGATAGCCGTCGTCCGTAATCTTTGAGAACTGTTCGTTTATACAAGCAGCATGGTTCTGAACGATCACGGTATTACGTGCCGCCAGGAACAGAGGTACTTTATTACCAAAAGAGTTGCCATTGTTCCACATGTCGCCCGAATTTCCCACACTATGGAATTCCCACGCATTATAGAATTTCCAGCCTGCTGCAGCCAAGTCCGCATTAGGATGCGCATCCAACTCCTTCATTAAAACAGCATCGCCATATTGCTCAACCACAGCCGTCTGCCTTCCACTGGAAGCAAACGGGATCCCCGGATGATCATATACCCAGCGTTCGTCAAGAAGTTTACTACCCTTTCCTGCTTCGAGGTCTTTCATGATGATTTCCATTTTATCATTATCCAGCGGATACATAACAGAAATAGTTGTAAAATTCAGTACCAACGTTTCGTGCTGTGTAGGACTGAGGTTATGTTTCGTCTTCACTTTTGCCTCTGCCAAAGTTTCACCTGCGTTTACTGTCAATGTAACAGGAGGCAACGTTTCATAGAGACTCTTTTGATCATCAGGAATAGTGATGTTAATATCCATATCGTCTTTCACCGGAACAGGAGTCTGCACCTGAATAGTAAACTCATCACCTTCATTAATTATATTATCCGAATTGTTCTTCAGTGACACTACTGTATAATAGTGGTCGGAGACCACCACCGTTTGAGTAGGATTAGTCATGGCATAGCCACGCACGAAGGCAGTCACGTTCACAGTTAATTTCTGTTTCGGTTCAAGACCACTTTCCACAATCGGCAATTTAATATCGAAGCTACTCACCCCTTTGGGGACCGTAACCATCGAAGGAAAATCTTTAAATGCGATTTTCGATACATCCATTTCCCCGTCTTTAGCGGTCAGATACACATCAAAATCTTCATTAGTCGTCAATTGCGGATTCTTTTCATCATTAACTTTGACGGTAAGAGTCAGTTCTTCTCCCATCACAAAGCTTTTTCCACTTGCTTCTATAATCAACGGTACAGTCTCCGGCAATGGTTCTACCGCATCGTCATCACAACCTGCAAATCCTGTTGCAAGCAGGCAAACGGGTAAAAATGTATATAATATTCTTTTTATCATAATAGTATAGTTTATAAAATGAGGTATTTATTCACTTACATTCTCCCAACCCGGATTTTGACGTAACTGGCGATTTAATTGTAGTTCATCCTGTGGAATCGGCAATAAATAGTCCCGTTTCAGATCGAAAAGGTATCCATTAGGCAAGTATTGCTGCAATGGGTCCATCCAACCCTCATTATCCTTCAATACGAGCTTTAGTGACTCTTGTCCCTCGGGTGAAAAACTCCGGTACAGAATCCCCTCTTTACCCAGATAGGCACCTCTGCCGCGGCCATCTATTCCTTTCAGAGTTCCGGCACCTGCCCAACGCATCAAATCATCCAGACGGAACCCTTGAAGAGCCAGTTCCGAACGCCGCTCACGGCGAATCTCCTGAATAACAGGACTAATTCCCGTAAATGGGAAATTGGGATCGGTTGTCGGAGTAATATATTTCACACCTGCTCTTTCACGCAACGCTTTTATCGTTTTTGCGGCTACATTATCATCATATTTATTGAGTTCTGCTGCTGCTTCCGCATAGCAGAGCAATCCTTCCGCATAGCGGAACATAATAATGGCTGTTTCACTGTTACCGTCTACATAAGTTGTATCGATGCCCATCCGAATATGAAATCCTGTAACGTTTTTACTGTTCCCGTTGCCATTCAAACTCGGAGATACGATATCATCATTCTTCAGTTTTATTTCTTCCTTAGTACCTGTAGGATCATAAGCTCTGACGTTCATTGGCTTAGAAGCAGTAGCTCCTGCATTCGAGCGATATTTACAGCCTGTATGCATCACTGTAGCAAGAAGCCGCGCATCCCGATCTTTAAACATTTGATTGAAATCCTTAAATTTCAGTTCAGCAGGATCAATAAAAGTACCATCGGTATACAAATAATTATCAACCAAAGATTTTGATAATCCTGCCGGGCCGTCGGTATTGACCACACCACTGGAAAGTAAGCCTCCCAAAGCATTGAAGATACCATCATTCAAAGAGTACTTTTTCCAGAAAACAGCCTCTTGAATCCCAGAGAGATCTTTCTTATTAAACAAATGTGCAAAAGCGTCTTCCGCACTGATAGCTTCCTTATCAGAATCCTTTGTATTCAAGGTCAGACCGGCAGGGAAAAGTTGCTGATCACCCCAGTTCAATACTTCCTGATAAAATTCTGCGGAATTATCCTCTTTGGCGAACTCTGTTCCTTTGTGATATTTTTCCCATGAACCTTCGTAAAGCGCTACCCGCATAGCGAGAATAATAGCCGCCTCCTTGTTAATACGCAATCCTTGATATTTACTACGGGAAAACAGACTTGCCCGAGTTTCGGGAAGCTCGCCTATAGCAGCCTTCAGATCGCTCAGAATGAACCGTGCCACATCCGAACGCTTAGTAGCCGGAATTTGTAAACCGGCAACTGTGGCATTCCCATCCCAAAAATCATCCATAATAGGTATATCCCCAAAGCGGGTTAGCAAATAAAAGTGCCAGTAAGCCCGTAAGAAATAAGCTTCTCCTCGCAAAGATTGTATCTCGGCTGTTTCCTCTATTTCAGGAACACAATAATAGTAGAAGAAATAGTTGACATCACGCAGGTTCTCATACCCCTTCTTCCAGTCGGACGAGCCGCTGAACAAATTATTTTCACCATTCAGGCGCATATCATACTTTTCCGCCAGAATATTGTCGCTGTTCACCTCTTCTCCCCTGACACCCATTCCATACTGTGCCGGAGCGGGCAATGCCGGGTATAAAGCATTGATATAGTTCTCTACCTGTTCCCGTCCTGACAGGAAGGTAGTGTTATCTGGCTGCGTCAATGGTTTCCGGTCCAGAAAGTCGGAACAAGCAGACAGCATCAGTCCCATAAAAGCAGTTAGAATAATTATCTTCTTTTTCATAATAGTTCCTCTCTAATTAAAATGTGACATCAATTCCAAATACAAAGTTCCGGTTCATAGGATATACACGTCCGTTACCATTGGCATTCAATGGTGAAGTAAGTGCCGGGGCAGTGTCATTACTGCCGCCTACCCATCCGTTCACCTGATTCAGTGTTTCCGGATCAAACTGTTTCGGCAATTTAGAAACAGTAAACAGGTTATCACAAGTGACGTATACTCTCAAATTACTCAGTCCGATATGTTGCACCAGCTGAGGCTTGAACGAATAAGACACCGTCAGATTCTTTAGGCGCATATAAGCTGCATTCAGCAAGTAACGGGTGGTATTGTAGCCTGTATTGGCTGCCAGAGTCTGTTTATCATCCGTCAGACGTGGTAAATATCCTTCAGGATTCTGAGCATTGAAATGGTCCAGATGTTCCTTGAAATAGCTATTTCCACCAAAGAAATAAGCTGCACCGGAGATGGGGAATTGCCGTTTGGCCACCCCTTGGAAAAGAGCAGATACTTCAAATCCTTTATAGCCTGCATTCAGGTTGAATCCAAAAGAATATTTGGGAGTAGCATTACCGATCACTTTCAGGTCACCGTGATCTGCCAGTGTACCCTTGCCCGAATCGACTTTTCCGTCGTGATTTGAATCTATATATTTCACATCGCCTCGTTGCCACTTATCACCCGGCTTAAAGAAACTAAGGTCTACCGTTTTGAGGTATTCATCCACTTCACGGTTGGTTCGGAAGAGGTCATCGGCCTGGAATCCCCAGATTTCGCCGATATCCATTCCCTCATAGTAACCTTTGTTACGTGCCAGACCGGTATGATTATTGTAAAGCAGGCCTTCGGGATTATTATATTTCGTAACTACAGCCTTATAATCGGAAATATTGAACCCGATACCGTAGCTAAAGCCACATTTCAGTCTATCCTGCCAGTTGACCGATAATTCCCAGCCACGATTGCGCAAAGTTGCATTATTTATTTTCGAACGGTCTTCAGTATTAATACCGCTGATAGAAGGTATTGCCTCAGCCGGACCGATCATATCGCGGGTTGTACGCTGATAAATATCGGCAGTTACAGAAAGTCGGTTTCTGAACAGCATCAGGTCAATACCAAGATTGGCATTATCCACTTTCTCCCATGTGATATAAGGACTGATCATTTTAGGTGTTCTGGCAAGTACTCCTTTGGACGGAGTATCACTTACTCCCGGCAGTAACCAAGAGTCGGGAGAATCAGGAACCAGATTCATAAATCCAAGATAGTCATACAATCCGGCACCATTCTGATTACCCAGACGTCCATAAGACACACGTAGCTTCAACTGGGAGAACGGAAGGTTCCATCCCTTGAAATAATCGGTACGTGCCATATCATAACCGGCGGAGAAAGAAGGGAAGAATCCCCAACGATGTCCCGGAGCAAAACGGGAAGAACCGTCATAGCGTCCGCTAAATTCCAGGAAATATACCTCCTGATAGTTCCAGTTCAACTTGGCATACATACCCATCGTGGCCCAGTGAGTGCGGTCTTCATTGCCGGAAAGGTTACCATTGGCATTGGCAAACGAGAAAATGTCACTGGTCAGCAGACCGTCTTTATAAGTATAACCGTCAGAGTTTTCCTGCAGTTCCATCTGAAAACCTGCCATTGCCCTAAAGGTATGGTCGCCCCAGCCAAAAATATAAGAAGAGAGTATATTCGGAGAAAGATAATAGTCGAAGGCATTCCCACGGGTGTAAGATCCCCAGCGGGAATTTTTCCAGTTCATACCCGGATATACGTATCCCTGCTTGGTCGACTTATCTATCGATAACTCTCCGTCGGGTTTTTCGTAAGTAGGATAACCACGTTTGAAGCTATTATCTTCCACATCGAAACGGACTTTCATTTCTCCTACAATATCCCATCCTTGGAGCGGAGTGATGGTAGCGGAGAAAGACATAGCATCGGAAATACGGTTTTCTACATAATGTGATTCTTTCAGATAACGGAACTCTGAAGCATCATTATATTTCGACTCAATGGGATAATGAGTCGGGGCATTCGGTATAGTCTGACCAATGGTTCCATAAAAGATGGTTTGGTTCGCCATCGGACGCTTCAGAATATTCAATGTCAGGTTGTTGTTGAAGTTGAACTTCAACCATTTATTAGCATTAATCTGAAATTTCGTATTCACATTGTATTTACTCAGGTTATCATCTACCTTATCCATCAGACCTTCCTGATAAATATAGCCTAAACCTACATAATAGCTGACCTTATCAGAACCGCCGGATATACTCAGATTGTGGGAATGACGAATGGAAGCATCCTTAAAATAATAATCAAACCAGTCGGTATTGGCATATACCGCATCCTTTGATGATGCCCAGTTGGTCTTATTCTGATTAGGTTCGATACCCGGAAATTCAGTGGAATAAGGATTCTTCATAAACCCTTCCATCTTTTCTATGAGTGCGTCAGAAATCTCGTGTTTCTTGCCATCATTATCATTGCGTTCGTTTATATAATGAGCAAACTCCAGAGAGTTCATCATTTTGGGCATATTGATAGGTGAACTGAAGCCGACTGTTCCATTGTAAGAGACACGTGTTTTATCCTTTCCACCGCTTTTGGTAGTAACAATAATCACACCATAGGCAGCACGGGCACCATAAACAGCGGCTGCAGAAGCATCTTTCAATATACTGATCGTTTCAATATCGTTAGGATTCACATTCTGAAGGCTCTGCTCAACTCCGTCGATCAGCACATAAGGTTCTCCTTTATTAATAGAACCCGTACCACGAATATTGAACTTGATTTCAGCACCCATTTCACCGCCGACACCATCAGCAACTGCATCTGTTGAAAAATTCAAGCCTGCGACATTACCCTGAAGGGCACTGGTCAGGTCCGTTACCGGACGACTGGCGATTGCTTCCGAACTTACCGTAGCAACGGCAGCCGTAATAGTGCTGCGCTTCTGCTTGTCCATACCTACAACTACTACCTCATCGAGCACCTTAGTATCTTCTCTTAATACGAAACGGTTACCTTCAAGTTTCTTCACTTTCACTTCAAGAGGAGAATAACCTACATAAGAAATGGACAATGTCGTGCCGACTTTACCTTTCAGAGAGAAATTTCCGTCAAAATCGGTCAAAGTCCCTTCTTTGGCCCCTTTCACCATGATTGTGGCTCCGATAATAGATTCACCACTATCATCCACCACTTGTCCTTTAATCATTTGTTGCTGTGCAAACGCTCCTAAAGGGAATAATAGGAGGAGCATCAGAAGACTAACAAAACAACTTTGTTTTTTCATCTGTTTCCTTTTTTTCATAATACTACATTTAATAATAAAGATTCATACTTTCACTAGCTAACAATAAGTTTCAATCTTCGACAAAAATACAACCACAGTATAAAAGGAAACATTCAAAAATCATCAATTAAAATTCAATAATGATCAAAAGAACCCTGTGCAATCCGCTAAATGATCATTATTGATAGAGAAGTGATCAAAAACAAATGCCAATAGATGGTGATTCACTTCCCGTGCAGTGACAAACAAACTGTTTTTTAGGCAAAAAACCGCATTTTTTAGAAACAGGACGTTTTGCAGCCAATCAATTGCAGGCATAAGACAGAACGTTATCAATCATTATCAAGTTAATAGACAGCACAATACAGGTTACTATATTCTCAAAGTATTCTCATCGTGATGAGAAAAAATTCTCACCATAGTGAGAAAAAATACTCATGCCTATGAGAATATTTTCTCATTGCAGTGAGAATTTTTTCTCATTTCGGTGAGAATCGAAGTGTCTGTACTAACCTGCTAATGGTCAACTACTCATTTACTACACAATTTTATTCATTTCCGAGTCAAGAAGGAGCTAACAAGGCATTTTTATCGATTTTTGAAAGCCTATTGAACAAAATTGAAAAAGAGTCAGAACATGGATAAGGAAGAAAAGGAGTACTTTTGCCCGTACCCCTTTAAATTAATTTATTATGAAGAAACTTTATTCTTTTTTTATCTGCACACTTTTCTCCCTTTCCGCATCATCAATAGGAACTGTTGATTATACCAAAGGACTCTCTGTCTGGTTCGATACTCCCAACAATCTCGACGGGCAAGCTATCTGGCTACGTGCTTCCGGTTCAAGAGCCAATCCTGACAAAACGTGGGAAAGTCGTTCACTTCCTATCGGAAACGGTAGTCTGGGAGCGAACATCTTAGGGTCGGTGGCTGCCGAACGCATCACTCTCAATGAGAAAACTCTCTGGAAAGGAGGACCGAATACTTCGAAAGGAGCGGAATATTACTGGGACGTAAACAAACAATCGGCAGGAGTATTAAAAGAAATCCGCCAGGCATTTCTGGATGAAGACAAAGAAAAAGCCGCCCAACTCACCCGGAACAACTTCAACGGTTTAGCAGCTTACGAAGAGAAAGATGAAACTCCATTCCGTTTCGGTTCGTTCACCACGATGGGAGAACTTTATGTGGAAACCGGACTCAATGAACTCAGAATGAGTAACTATCGCCGTATCTTGTCATTAGATTCTGCCATGGTTGTGGTGCAGTTCGATAAAGATGGAGTGCAATATCAACGGAAATATTTCATTTCCTATCCGGACAGCGTCATGGTAATGAAATTCACCGCCAACCAATCCGGAAAACAGAACCTTATATTGAGCTATTGCCCCAACAGCGAAGCAAAAAGTAACCTCAGGGCAGACGGAAAAGACGGACTGGTATATACCGGAGTACTCGATAACAACGGTATGAAGTTTGCCTTCCGAATCAAAGCTATCCACAAAGGAGGAACTCTGGAAGCTGAAAACGACCGCCTTATCGTAAAAGGCGCTGACGAAGTGGTATTTCTGCTCACAGCGGACACCGATTATAAAATGAACTTCAATCCCGATTTCAAAGACCCGAAAACGTATGTAGGCAACGATCCGGAACAAACCACCCGAATCATGATGGACCAAGCAGTACAAAAAGGATATGATGAACTGTACCGTAATCATGAAGCCGACCATACGGCGCTGTTCAACCGGGTACGGCTGCAACTCAATCCGGATATAAGCAGTCCCAACCTCCCCACCTACCAACGTCTGGCTAATTATAAAAAAGGAACCCCGGATTATCAACTGGAACAGTTGTACTATCAATTCGGGCGTTACCTGCTGATAGCCAGTTCGCGCCCCGGCAATATGCCCGCCAATCTGCAAGGTATGTGGCACAACAATCTGGACGGTCCCTGGAGAGTGGATTATCACAATAACATTAATATCCAGATGAACTACTGGCCTGCCTGCTCCGCCAACCTTTCGGAATGCACATGGCCTTTGATAGACTTTATACGCAGCCTGGTGAAACCCGGTGAACAAACGGCACAAGCCTACTTCAACGCACGCGGATGGACGGCATCCATCTCTGCCAATATCTTCGGATTTACAGCGCCTTTATCCAGCAATATGATGTCATGGAACCTGAATCCCACCGCAGGCCCATGGCTTGCCACACACATC
>Ga0224745_1248_pt1 | contig 8682 bp, 5 predicted proteins | sample LIM_E_Vancomycin_3_FD_182075 | JGI IMG/M metagenome (GOLD analysis project Ga0224745, IMG submission 182075) | Enriched cells from gastrointestinal tract of the lab mouse from Pacific Northwest National Laboratory (PNNL), Richland, Washington... | ecosystem: Host-associated > Mammals > Digestive...
TGAAGAAACAACAGAAGGTTATTCAGGGCGGTCGTCTAGAAAAAGATTGGTAATAATAAAAAGTTGATGATATAAATTTCATAAGCAATGAAAAAACTGATTGTTATATTGATGGCATTGATAGCATATAGCACCCAAGCGCTTGCCGACAAGGTGTCATTCACTGCTTCCGCTCCCGATGTAGTGGTGGTAGGGGATCAATTCAGGCTATCTTATACAGTAACCACACAAAAAGTTAAAGACTTTCAGGCACCGTCTATCAAAGGATTCGACGTCCTGATGGGGCCAAGCCGTTCTCAGCAAAGCAGTACACAGATAATGAATGGTAATGTCACCTCTACAAGTAGTATTACATTCACTTATATATTGATGGCAAATACTGCCGGTGAATATACAATCCCCGGAGCTTCTATTGTAGCTGATGGCAACCAGATGGTTTCAAACTCCGTAAAGGTGAAGGTTTTGCCACAAGACCAGGCTGGTAATGGAGGACAAAATGACGGTAGCTCATCTGCACGCTCTTCATTTGGTACAAGTGTATCTAATCAGGATTTGTTTATCACGGCAACTGCCAGTAAAACGAATGTATACGAGCAGGAAGCATTTGTCCTGACCTATAAAATATACACCAGAGAGCATGACTTGCAATTAAATAATGCCAAACTGCCTGACTTTAAAGGATTTCATTCTCAAGAAATTGAAATGAATGCAAATGCAAGATGGACACAGGAGCATTATAAAGGACGTAACTATAATACGACAATCTATCGCCAATTTGTATTATTTCCCCAGCAACCGGGTAAGTTATTTATAGAACCGGCACAGTTCCAGATGACGGTAGGTAAAGCTGTACAATCTGACGATCCTTTTGATGCATTTTTCAATGGTGGAAGCAATGTAGTTAAAGTACCGAAATCTATCGTTACTCCTAAAATAGCAATTAATGTCAATCCGCTTCCTGCTGGTAAACCTGCAAACTTTTCAGGTGGAGTGGGAGAGTTCAACATTTCTTCTTCCATCAATAGCAAGGAGCTGAAAACTAATGATGCTATCACTATCAAGTTAGTCATCTCCGGAACTGGAAACCTGAAACTGATTTCTAATCCGGAAATTAAATTTCCAGATGACTTTGAAGTATATGCTCCAAAGGTGGACAACCAAGTCAGATTAACTCAGGAAGGTCTAACAGGAAATAAAGTTATTGAGTATCTGGCTATTCCAAGACATGCTGGCAATTATAAAATTCCGGGGGTATCTTTCAGCTATTTCGATATCCGTTCAAAATCTTACAAAACGTTGAAAACGGAAGACTATGTAATCAATGTTGAGAAAGGTGCAGGAAATGCTGATCAGGTGATTGCCAATTTCACCAATAAAGAAGACTTGAAAGTATTGGGTGAAGATATCCGTTACATTAAGCAAAATGAAGTTACTCTCCAACCTAAGGGTAGCTTCTTCTATGGCTCAATGACCTATTGGCTGTTCTATATCATTCCTGCTCTAGCCTTCATCATCTTCTTTATCATCTACCGTAAACAAGCCGCTGCAAATGCCAATGTTGCTAAGATGAAAACAAAGAAAGCTAATAAGGTAGCAACCAAACGCATGAAACTAGCCGGTAAGTTGCTCTCTGAAAACAAGAAAGATGCCTTCTATGATGAAGTACTGAAAGCATTGTGGGGATATATCAGTGACAAACTTAGTATTCCGGTTTCCCGTTTGTCGAAAGACAATATTGAAGAGAAGCTGAGAAACCATGGAGTAAGTGAAGAACTAATTAAAGAATTCCTAAATGCATTGAATGATTGTGAATTTGCCCGTTTCGCTCCAGGTGATGAAAATCAGGCAATGGATAAAGTTTATTCTTCTTCAATAGAAGTGATAAGCAAAATGGAAAATTCAATAAAACATTAACCCAGAAGAGATTGTGTCATGAAAAAAATATTGTTTTTTATATTATTATCAATGTCAGTCACTTGTTTCGGACAAGGAACTCAAAGCATTGATTCTATACAAACAACCGAAGCTGATTCTATCCATGCGGGTTCACATACATTTTCTGATACGAAATTGGAAGATGTAACAAAAGCCGAAGGAGATTCCGCATATATAAAAGATGATTATGCAACTGCTATCCAAATATATGAATCCTTATTAAAAAATGGGGAATCTGCAGATGTGTACTATAATTTAGGAAACAGTTACTACAAAGCTGGAGAAATAGCAAAAGCCGTACTCAACTACGAACGTGCTTTGCTTATGAAACCAGGAAACAGCGACATCCGTGCCAATCTGGAAGTAGCACGCGCTAAAACAATAGATAAAGTAGAACCTGTTCCGGAAGTTTTCTTTGTATCATGGGCCAAAGCCTTGATAAACAGTATGAGTGTAGACGCATGGGCTACATGGGGAATTGTCTCCTTTATTCTATTTATCATCGCTCTTTACTTCTTTATTTTCTCCAAGCAGATTATACTGAAAAAAGGAGGATTTATATCAGGTATCGTTTTCTTAATTGTTGTAATATGCTCTAATCTTTTTGCTTCAGAGCAAAAAGAACGTTTAGTAAATAGAAGCGAAGCGATCGTCATGAATCCTAGTGTAACAGTTCGCAGCACTCCGAGTGAAAGTGGAACAAGTTTGTTCATCCTTCATGAGGGACGTAAGGTCAGTATCAAAGATAACTCAATGAAAGAATGGAAAGAAATTCGCTTGGAAGACGGCAAAGTAGGATGGGTGCCGGCTTCCGCTATTGAAGTGATATAAAATTCGTAAACAGAATTTAGGAATTTAGGAAAAAAGATAAGCAAATAATTTGTTTTATCTTTTTTTTTGCTTAAGTTTATAGCGTGATAAAAAATTAAATACAATATAGTATTAACCATTAAATTTATGAGACATGAGAACAATAACATTTAATGAACTTCGCAAGATTAAAGATTCATTGCCTAGCGGTAGCATGCATAGAATAGCAGACGAACTTGGTTTGCACGTAGATACAGTGCGCAACTTCTTCGGAGGCCACAATTTCAAGGAAGGAAAAAGTGTCGGAATACATCTTGAGCCCGGTCCGGATGGCGGGCTTGTAATGCTGGATGACACAACTGTTCTCGACCGGGCTCTAAAAATTTTAGATGAAATAAACATGAGTATGCAAAAAGAACAAGCTACCGAACCTATGCAAATTTAAAATATAAAACAAGAATCCCAATTGCCCAAACAATTGGGATTTCTTATTTGTTCACCTTCAAAAACAGATTATTATGGAAGATAAATTAGTAACCTTAGCTATTCTGACTTATACAAAAGCTCAGATTCTAAAGAATGTCCTCGAAAATGAAGGAATAGAAACATACATTCATAACGTAAATCAAATACAACCTGTTGTATCTTCAGGAGTACGTCTACGAATTAAAGAAAGTGATCTACCACGTGCATTAAAAATAACGGAAAGTTCTACCTGGTTATCTGAAAGTATAGTGGGAGAGAAGACACCTAAGGTAGATAATAAATCGAACAAAATTTTAATACCTGTCGACTTCTCCAGTTATTCGATGAAAGCGTGTGAATTTGGCTTTAATTTGGCTAAAACTGAGAATTCTGAAGTGATTCTATTACATGTTTACTTTACACCGATATACGCTTCGTCATTACCATATGGCGATGTATTCAATTATCAGATCGGAGATGAAGAATCTGTTAAAACAATCATCCAACAGGTCCATTCAGATCTCAACGCACTATCTGATAAGATAAAGGAAAAAGTTGCATCTGGAGAATTTCCGGATATCAAATATAGTTGCATTTTGCGAGAAGGAATTCCAGAAGAAGAAATTTTAAGATATGCCAAGGAGCAGCGTCCTAAGGTTATCATTATGGGAACGCGTGGAAAAAGCCAGAAAGACATTGACTTAATTGGCAGTGTAACAGCTGAAATTATTGATCGAAGCCGCACAGCAGTATTAGCAATTCCGGAAAATACTCCATTCAAAGAATTCAATGAAGTAAAACGTATTGCTTTCTTAACCAATTTTGATCAGAGAGACTTGATTGCTTTTGAAGCATTTTTCAACACTTGGAAATCTTTCCATTTTTCAGTCTCATTAATACATCTGGCTGAATCCAAAGATACTTGGAATGAAATTAAACTTGCAGGTATCAAAGACTATTTCCAAAAACAATATCCCGGGCTTGAAATTCATTATGATGTGGTAATGAATGATAATCTATTAAAAGGACTTGATCAATATATCAAAGATAATCAAATTGATATAATAACATTAACTTCCTATAAGAGAAATATATTTGCACGATTATTTAACCCAAGTATCGCTCGTAAGATGATTTTCCATTCCGATACGCCATTGCTTGTTATTAACATTATTCCGTCAATGACGGAATGTCTCAAGGAATAGTACAGACGATCATACAAGACAAAAAAGGATTTCTATGGTTCGGCACCTGGAACGGGCTGAATAAATTCGACGGATATACATTCAAAAACTATAAGACATCTTACAAAGACGGCTATATTCTGAATACCAACCGGATCAGTCAGATAGCGGAAACGAAATATGGGGATATCTGGTGCCAAGCCTATGACGGACGGGTGTATATGTTCGACAATCAGACAGAGAAGTTCATCGACATTTTAGGTTCAGTAGCAGAAACGATGATAACGAATAATTATGCCGACCATATTTATACCCTTTCCAAAGGAATCTCATGGATGGATGATGGAGAAAGAACGAAAATAAACTGTTTACGTTCAGGGAATAATTATCATTATGTTTAATAGAAAAATAGATAATACTTATAACTAATTTCTCTCTCTTCTCTCTCTAAAACCAAAATAGGCATTCCAAATGAATTGGTATAGCCTCTTTTTCATTATTCAAGCTTCTTTATTTGTAAAAACAAAAAAGACTATCCTTATTTAAATTTTGGGATAGTCTTTTTATAAAAACTGAATATAATTATTTCATCATCTTATCGATTTCTTCAAATTCAGGACCCATGTTCAGATTATAGTAAACACGGTAAAGACCCTGTAACCACAAATCTTTCTGATCAGGTTTCAAAGCTCTGGCTTTTTCGTAGAATGGCTTAGCTTCTTCATAGAATTTCTTCACTGTAGCTTGTGCCTCTGCATATTTCGGATCATTGATATCTGTTGTAGCTTTATCAGCATAATCCTGAGCCTTCATCAAATACACTAATCCTACATTAGAATATGCCTCTGCATATTCAGGATCTGCAGCAATAGCTTTCTTGTAGAACTCAATAGCTTTATCATATTCTTTCATATTATGATAAAGATACGCTTTCACATAAAGATACAACTTGTTATTAGCATCAGTAGACAACATTCTATCAGCAAATTCCATTGCTTTAGAAGCTTGGTTAGAGCTAGTATAGTAATCTACCAAATTCGCAAAGAAATAATCATTTCCAGGGAATTTTAAAATACCTTCTTCCAATGATTTAACCCATGCTGCAGTATCACCTTTAGCTTTATATGCATCTGCCATCAATTGCATTGCAAACTTACCGCCATCTTTGTCATCCAAAGCAGCAGGAGCATATTTAATAATTGCATCTTTATCTCCTACTCTGTCAGCAGCCAATGTTGCGTAATATGCTATTTGTGCCAAAAGAGTATCTGTTTTAGCCAAATTTTGCTCTGCCAACATAGGATAAGAAGCTGATTCTACGTATGTTGCAAAGAATTGCAAAGCTTCCTTATTCTTATCAAGGTTAAAGAATTGAATACCACCGTTAATTAAGTTAGGACGTTCAACCAATATAGTTGAAGCATTTGCTTTTCTATATTTGTTTTTAATTTTACCTTTTTCATTAGGTACTTGAGCTAGATCATCACATTTAGTATAATACTCAAACATTTTTAAAATGCTGTTGTATGCCTTCAATGTGTCAAACGGCTGTTTCAGAACACCTTTCTTATCACGTTCTTCTTCAATAAAACGTTTCTGAATAAATCCAGCAACGTCCCATGTGTCAGGAAGATCCTTGGTCTCAGGGTTCTTAATGGCTTCATTAATCAGCTTTTCAGCTTGATTAAAATTCGGTTTTACATCACTGGCAATGCTTTTGGCTTCTTTTACATTCTTCATTTGAGCGAATGATAAGCTTACGGCCATCAATAAAACCATTGAAAATAATACTCTTTTCATGATTGTTGTTTGATTAATTATTAATATTATGTCTATTCCTCAATTTCGTTGTTATTTTCATTAACATCTGTAGCAGTATCTGCATTGTCAACATCCTGATCAGTAGTCAGATCACTGACAATAGTACCTTCTGCTTCTTCTGCGGGAACTTCATCCTCAAGACTTTCTGTCATTACTTTACATACAGAACCAATCTGATCGTTACGTTTTTCAAGATTAATCAGACGAACACCTTGAGTAGCACGTCCCATAATACGGACATCAGCAACTTTCAGACGGATAGTTATTCCGGATTTATTGATAATCATTAAGTCGTTCTCATCAGTCACTGACTTAATTGTTACCAACTTACCTGTTTTTTCAGTAATATTCATGGTCTTTACACCCTTACCACCGCGATTAGTCTTACGATAATCTTCAATTTCAGAGCGTTTACCATATCCCTGTTCAGAAACAACCATTACGGATTCTGTTTCCAAATCTTTTATACATATCATTCCTATTACTTCATCCTGACCATCATTATCCAATGTAATACCACGTACACCTGTAGCCGTACGTCCCATTACACGAACTGCAGCTTCATGGAAACGAATAGCCCGACCATTACGATTAGCAATAATGATTTCATTATTACCATTCGTCATTCGAACTTCAATTACACTGTCATCCTCACGAATTGTAATAGCATTTACACCATTCTGACGCGGGCGTGAATATTGTTCAAGCAATGTCTTCTTGATAACACCTTTCTTCGTACAGAATAATACGTAATGACTATTGATATATTCAGTGTCATCCAGGCTCTTAACACGCAAATATGCAGTAACACTGTCATCAGAGTCAATATTTAACAGGTTTTGTATAGCACGTCCTTTGGAATTCTTCGTTCCTTCCGGTATCTCATAAACTTTCAGCCAATAACATTTACCTTTTTGTGTAAAGAACATCATGGTATTGTGCATAGTAGCCGGATATATATGCTCTACAAAGTCCGCATCACGAGTTTCTGTTCCCTTAGAGCCTACCCCACCACGATTCTGCGCACGGAATTCTGTTAATGGCGTACGTTTGATATATCCCATATGAGATATTGTGATAATCATCTGATCATCAGCATAGAAGTCCTCCGGATTAAACTCTTCGGAAGAATAAACGATTTCAGAACGACGTTCGTCACCATATTTCGCTTTAACTTCCAATAATTCATCTTTCATCACCTTACGACATACCTCATCATCAGCCAAAATGCTTTCCAAATAAGCAATCTGTTTCATGATTTCTTCGTATTCAGCATGAAGCTGATCCTGCATCAGACCAGTCAACTGACGCAAACGCATCTCTACAATTGCACGTGACTGTATTTCTGTCAGGTTAAAACGTTCTATCAAACCTGCAATAGCATCATTTGGAGTCTTAGCTGCACGAATAATACGAATAACTTCATCAATATTATCAGAAGCAATGATTAAACCTTCAAGGATATGTGCACGTTCCTTTGCTTTACGCAGATCGAACTGAGTACGGCGGATAACTACTTCGTGCCTGTGCTCTACGAAGTATTTAATCATATCTCTCAGATTCAATGTCTTAGGACGTCCGTGAACCAATGCAACATTATTCACACCGAAGGAAGTCTGTAAGGCTGTCATCTTATACAGCTTATTCAGCACTACGCTTGCATTAGCATCACGTTTTACATCGATAACGATACGCATACCGTCACGGTCAGACTCGTCGTTTGCATTCGAGATACCTTCTATTCTCTTATCGTTAACAAGATCAGCAATATATTTGATCAGTTCAGCCTTATTAACATTATAAGGGATCTCAGTCACTACGATTTTATCATGTGTCTGTCCGGCTTCAATTTCCGCTTTTGCACGCATTACTACACGTCCACGACCTGTCAGATATCCTTCACGTACTCCGCTGATACCATATATATAACCACCTGTAGGGAAATCCGGAGCTTTGACATAAGTCATCAGTTCCTCTACTGTGATTTCCTGATTATCAATATATGCTTCACAAGCATCAATTACTTCCGAAAGATTATGAGGAGGCATATTAGTTGCCATACCTACCGCAATACCGGAAGCACCATTAACCAAAAGATTAGGAATACGGGTCGGCATCACCTTCGGCTCTGTCAACGTATTATCAAAGTTAGGTTCGAAGTCTACAGTTTCCTTATACAGGTCATCCATCATCGCTTCACCCAACTTGTTTAGACGAGCCTCCGTATAACGCATGGCAGCGGGGCTATCACCATCTACAGAACCAAAGTTACCTTGGCCATCTACTAAAGGATAACGCATTGCCCATTCCTGAGCCATACGCACCATAGCATAATAAACTGAAGAGTCTCCATGCGGATGGTACTTACCCAGTACTTCACCCACAATTCTTGCAGATTTTTTATAAGGTTTGTCTGAAGTATTACCCAATTCCATCATTCCGTATAAAATTCTACGGTGAACGGGCT
>Ga0224745_1090_pt1 | contig 8417 bp, 5 predicted proteins | sample LIM_E_Vancomycin_3_FD_182075 | JGI IMG/M metagenome (GOLD analysis project Ga0224745, IMG submission 182075) | Enriched cells from gastrointestinal tract of the lab mouse from Pacific Northwest National Laboratory (PNNL), Richland, Washington... | ecosystem: Host-associated > Mammals > Digestive...
TACTACCAAACAAGGAAAGAAAGGACAGATCAAAATCAATTTCGACGCTTCTGTTTCCGCCTCCATGTATCAGAGTAAAATGAACGTACTGAACACTGAGCAATACGGACGAGCTATGTGGCAAGCCTACGTGAACGACGGTGAAAATCCGAACGGTAATGCTTTGGGATATGCTTACAATTGGGGATATAATGCCGACGGCAATCCGGTATTATACGGAATGACTCTTTCCAAATACCTGGATTCAAAGAATACAATGCCTGTGGCGGACACAGACTGGTTTGACGAGATCACTCGTACTGGTGTTATTCAGCAATACAATCTTTCCGTCAGCAACGGTTCGGAGAAAGGTTCTTCTTTCTTTTCTCTGGGATATTACAAGAATCTGGGTGTTATCAAAGACACGGACTTCGACCGTTTCTCGGCTCGTATGAACAGCGATTATAAGTTGATTGATGATATCCTGACCATCGGTCAGCATTTTACATTAAATCGCACGTCGGAAGTGCAGGCTCCGGGTGGAATTATTGAAACCGCACTGGACATTCCTTCCGCTATTCCCGTATATGCTTCGGATGGTTCATGGGGCGGACCGGTAGGCGGATGGCCCGACCGTCGTAACCCTCGTGCCGTACTTGAATACAATAAAGACAACCGATACACTTACTGGCGTATGTTCGGTGATGCCTATGTCAATCTGACTCCTTTCAAGGGATTCAATCTACGTTCCACTTTCGGTCTGGACTATGCCAACAAGCAGGCACGTTACTTCACTTATCCTTATCAGGAAGGAACGCAGACAAATAATGGCAAGAGCGCAGTGGAAGCCAAGCAGGAACACTGGACGAAATGGATGTGGAACGCCATTGCTACCTACCAACTGGAAGTAGGCAAACATCGTGGAGATGTAATGATAGGTATGGAGTTGAACCGTGAAGACGACAGCCATTTCTCCGGATACAAAGAAGACTTCTCTATCCTTACCCCCGACTATATGTGGCCTGATGCAGGTAGTGGCACGGCACAGGCATACGGTGCCGGTGAGGGGTATTCACTCGTCTCTTTCTTTGGCAAAATGAACTATTCTTATGCCGATAGATATCTGCTTTCGTTAACTCTCCGTCGGGACGGTTCTTCCCGGTTCGGTAAAAACCACCGTTATGCCACTTTCCCTTCCGTATCTTTGGGATGGCGCATCACACAGGAGAACTTCATGAAAGAACTGACCTGGCTTGATGATCTGAAATTGCGTGTTTCGTGGGGACAGACCGGTAATCAGGAAATCTCCAACCTTGCCCGTTATACTATCTATGCACCTAACTATGGTACAACCGATTCTTTCGGCGGACAGAGCTACGGTACGGCATACGATATCACAGGTTCTAACGGTGGCGGTGTACTTCCTTCCGGTTTCAAACGCAACCAGATCGGTAACGACAATATCAAATGGGAAACAACGACACAGACCAATGTCGGTATCGACTTCAGCCTGTTCAAGCAATCACTGTACGGTTCACTGGAATACTACTACAAGAAAACAACAGATATCCTGACTGAAATGGCAGGAGTAGGAGTGCTGGGAGAAGGCGGCAGCCGTTGGATAAATTCGGGTGCAATGAAAAACCAGGGTTTTGAATTTAATCTGGGTTATCGTAACAAGACTGCCTTTGGACTGACTTACGACCTGAACGGAAACATATCCACTTATCGGAATGAAATTCTTGAATTGCCGGAAACGGTAGCTGCCAACGGCAAGTTTGGTGGTAATGGTGTGAAGAGTGTAGTCGGACATACTTACGGCGCACAAGTCGGTTACATTGCTGATGGCATTTTTAAGTCGCAGGATGAAGTAGACAACCATGCTACTCAAGAAGGCGCTGCTGTCGGCCGTATCCGTTACCGTGATATTGACCATAACGGTGTGATTGACGAAAGAGATCAGAACTGGATTTATGATCCTACTCCCTCTTTCAGCTACGGATTGAATATTTATCTGGAATATAAGAACTTCGATCTGACAATGTTCTGGCAAGGCATTCAGGGAGTGGATATAATCAGTGACGTGAAGAAGAAAAGCGATTTTTGGAGTGCTTCCAATGTCGGCTTCCTGAATAAGGGAACCCGTTTGCTTAATGCCTGGTCACCTACGAACCCAAACTCTGATATTCCGGCATTGACCCGCAGTGATACGAACAATGAACAGCGTGTCTCTACTTACTTCGTAGAAAACGGTTCTTTCCTGAAACTGCGCAATATCCAGTTAGGATACACCGTTCCCGCTGTTGTCTCCAAAAAAATGAGAATGGACCGCTTACGTTTCTATTGCAGTGCACAGAATCTGCTGACCATCAAGAGCAAGAATTTTACCGGAGAAGATCCGGAGAACCCGAACTTTTCTTATCCGATCCCTGTGAATATCACGTTCGGACTTAACATCGGATTTTAACTTACTTCATCAATAAAACGAATGATCATGAAAAAGATAATATATATAGCAACAATCGGAATTACCTTGCTGACAACCAGTTGTGACGATTTTTTGGACCGTCAGGTTCCTCAGGGTATTGTGACCGGCGATCAGATCGCTTCTCCCGAATATGTAGATAATCTGGTGATTTCTGCCTACGCCATCTGGGCGACAGGTGATGATATCAACTCTTCCTTCTCTCTCTGGAATTATGACGTACGTTCCGACGATTGCTATAAAGGCGGTTCGGGAACAGAAGACGGCGGTGTGTTCAACGCACTGGAAATATCCAAAGGTATCAACACCACCGACTGGAATATCAACGATATATGGAAAAGACTGTATCAATGTATCACCCGTGCCAACACAGCCCTGCAATCACTCGATCAGATGGATGAAAAGACCTATCCGTTGAAGAACCAGCGCATTGCCGAAACGAGATTCCTGCGCGGACACGCTCACTTCATGTTGAAACAGCTGTTCAAGAAGATCGTTATTGTAAACGATGAAAACATGGAACCGGATGCTTACAATGAACTGTCGAATACCACTTATACCAATGACGAGCAATGGCAAAAGATAGCAGACGACTTCCAGTTTGCCTACGACAACCTGCCGGAAGTACAAATAGAAAAAGGACGCCCTGCACAGGCAGCCGCTGCTGCTTACCTTGCAAAAACTTACCTGTATAAAGCTTACCGCCAGGACGGAGCCGATAATGCCCTTACCGGAATCAACGAAGAAGACCTGAAACTGGTCGTGAAATACACCGATCCCCTGATCATGGCTAAAGGCGGTTACGGACTGGAAACGGACTATAGCATGAACTTCCTGCCGCAATATGAAAACGGTGCAGAGTCTGTATGGGCCATTCAGTATTCTATCAACGACGGTACTTACAACGGTAACCTGAATTGGGGAATGGGACTGACCACTCCGCAGATACTGGGCTGCTGCGACTTCCACAAGCCGAGCCAGAATCTGGTGAATGCTTTCAAAACCGATTCGCAGGGAAAGCCCTTGTTCAGTACCTACGACAATGAGAATTACGAAGTGGCTACAGACAATGTCGATCCCCGTCTGTTCCATACGGTGGGTATGCCGGGCTTTCCTTATAAGTACAACGAAGGTTACATCATCCAGAAGAATGATGACTGGAGCCGCAGCAAGGGACTTTATGGATATTATGTTTCTCTCAAAGAGAATGTAGATCCCGATTGTGACTGTCTGAAGAAAGGTTCTTATTGGGCCAGTTCTCTGAATCACATTGTGATCCGTTATGCAGATGTATTGCTGATGCGTGCCGAAGCACTGATTCAGTTGAACGACGGACGTATCACCGATGCCATCTCATTAATCAATGAGGTACGCAGCCGTGCTGCCGGAAGCACCATGCTGATCTTCAATTATAAAGAAGACTACGGAGTGAACTTCAAAGTGACTCCTTACGACCTGAAAGCTTACGCTCAGGACGAAGCCATGAAAATGCTGAAATGGGAACGCCGCGTAGAGTTCGGTATGGAAAGCTCACGTTTCTTTGACCTTGTAAGATGGGGAGAAGCCAAAGATGTCATCAATGCTTATTACGTGACGGAAGCATCCCGTTGCTCTATCTACAAGAATGCGGGCTTTACGGAAAATAAGAACGAATATCTTCCTGTTCCATTCGAACAGATCAGCGCAAGTAATGGAAATTATACACAGAATTTCGGTTGGTAACTAACCATCTTAAAACAAAGAATACAATGAAATCAATCATAAAACAACTTTATACTATCCTGTTGGTGACTGTGGCATGCCTTACAGTCACAGGATGTAGTGATGACTTCAAATCCGGCCTTCGTCTGGACGGAGATGTTTGGGTGAACTCTATCCGGCTGGATGAATACGCAGGAACTGTCGACTATCAGAATAAGGCAATCGTAGTAGGAGTGCCCTACGATTACGATATTACCCGCATGGTGGTCACAGAAATGAATCTTTCCGAAGGAGCCAAGGCTAGCATCGCTATCGGTGAGACAATCGACTTTTCTCTTCCCGTATCTTTGACGGTGAAGAATGGCGATGTACAAATGAGCTACACGATTACCGTGAAGAGAGATGAGGCGAAGATACTGACCTTCAAATTGAATGATACTTATGTAGGAAAGGTAGACCAGTTATCGAAAACCATTTCTGTAGTCGTTCCGCTGACAGTGGATATCACTCAGTTGAAAGGTACGTTTACCGTAACGGACGGAGCTACCGTGACTCCGGCATCCGGAAGTATTCAGGACTTTACGAACCCCGTCACTTACACGGCAACTTACCGTTCGGCAGTAACTCCTTATGTGGTAACGGTTACTCAGGGAAATGTGATTCCGACTGCCTTTGTCGGTACGGCTTCTTCCGTCAGCTTTCTGACGAGTCCCGAAGAGAAAGCCGCTGCCCAATGGATGATGGATAATGTATCGATGTCCGAATATATCTCATTCAAGGATGTAGTGGACGGAAAAGTGGATTTAGGTAAATATACCGCTATCTGGTGGCATTTCCACGCAGACAATGGTGACAATCCTCCTTTGCCGGATGACGCGAAAGCGGCAGCGGAGAAGTTTAAAGTCTACTATCAGAATGGTGGTAATCTGCTGCTGACCCGTTACGCTACTTTCTATATCGCCAATCTCGGCATCGCTAAAGACGAGCGTGTACCGAACAATAGCTGGGGAGGAAACGAAGACTCGCCCGAAATCACCTCTGCTCCGTGGAGCTTCCTGATTACTGGTGGCGAATCACATCCGTTATTCCAGGATTTAAGATGGAAAGATGGAGACAAGTCGACAGTCTATACCTGTGATGCCGGCTATGCGATCACCAATAGCACAGCGCAGTGGCATATCGGGACAGACTGGGGAGGTTATGATGACCTGAACGCATGGCGTAACCTGACAGGAGGAATCGATTTGGCACATGGAGGCGACGGGGCGGTAGTCATTGCCGAATTTGAACCGCGTTCCAATAGCGGACGTACGCTCTGTATCGGTTCCGGCTGCTATGACTGGTACGGCAAGGGAGTAGACGCTTCTGCCGACTACTATCACTACAACGTAGAGCAAATGACTCTCAATGCAATCAACTACTTGTGTAAATAAAAAGAATAAGCAACAATGATGAAAAATATGATCTTACCTATAGCATTTACCGCACTGATAGCTTCGATGACTGCTTGCAGTGACGAGACTGACCCCATCTTGACTCAGAAAGACTGGGACGGTACAGCCACATACTTCCAATCGAGTGATGAGCATGGCTTCTCGATGTACTATAAGCCACAGGTCGGCTTTGTAGGTGACCCGATGCCATTCTATGATCCGGTTGCCAAGGACTTTAAAGTGATGTACCTGCAAGATTACCGTCCGAACCCCGAAGCTACGTACCATCCCATTTTCGGGGTGGCTACCAAAGACGGTGCTACTTACGAATCTCTCGGCGAACTGATTTCCTGCGGAGGGCGTGACGAACAGGATGCTGCCATCGGCACAGGAGGAACGATCTATAACCCTGCCGACAAACTGTATTATACCTTCTACACCGGTAATAAGTTCAAGCCTTCTTCCGACCAGAATGCTCAGGTAGTGATGGTAGCTACTTCTCCCGATTTCAAGACATGGACCAAGAACCGCACCTTCTACCTGAAAGGAGATACGTATGGTTATGACAAGAATGACTTCCGTGACCCGTTCCTGTTCCAGACCGAAGACGGTGTGTATCACATGCTGATCGCTACCCGCAAGAACGGAAAAGGGCATATCGCCGAATTTACCTCTGCCGACCTGAAAGAGTGGGAATCTGCCGGAACCTTTATGACCATGATGTGGGATCGTTTCTACGAATGTCCAGATGTATTCAAGATGGGGGACTGGTGGTATCTGATTTATTCGGAACAGGCTTCCTTCATGCGTAAAGTACAATATTTCAAAGGCAGAACGCTGGAAGATTTGAAAGCAACTACCGCCAATGATGCCGGAATATGGCCGGACAATCGTGAAGGAATGCTGGACAGCCGCGCATTCTATGCCGGAAAGACCGCTTCCGACGGAACAAACCGCTACATTTGGGGTTGGTGTCCCACACGTGCCGGAAATGATAATGGAAATGTTGGTGATGTAGAACCCGAATGGGCAGGCAATCTGGTAGCACAACGTCTGATTCAACACGAAGACGGTACTTTAACCCTCGGAGTACCCGATGCAATCGACCGTAAATACACTTCCGCACAAGAAGTGAAAGTAATGGCAAAAGATGGTAACGTGATCGAAAGCGGTAAAACCTATACTTTGGGCGAAGGTGCCTCCGTCATCTTCAACCGTCTGAAAGTACATAACAAGATTTCTTTCACCGTAAAGACCGCTTCAAATACGGACCGTTTCGGAATCTCTTTTGTACGTGGAACGGATTCCGCTTCCTGGTATAGTATCCATGTCAATGCCGATGAAGGCAAAGCGAATTTTGAGAAAGACGGTGACGATGCCAAATACTTATTCGATAATAAATTCAATATTCCGGCAGATAATGAATATCGTGTGACGATTTACAGTGACCAGTCCGTCTGCGTGACTTATATCAACGACCAGTTATCTTTCACCAACCGTATCTACCAAATGCAGAAGAACCCGTGGTCACTCTGCTGTTATAAAGGTGAAATAACTGTATCAGACGTTCAGGTAAGCACTTATTGATGAAAACTACACCGGCAAGTAACATCTTTTACAGCGTTTGAAACAAAAGTGATAGGCGCTAACCTTGGAAGCGCCTATCTTTGCACTGTAACAACTATCAAAAGTATAACAACCTTAATACCATAGAACATGAATGTATTTTTGCCTGTCAAACAACTTCAGACCTTTCTGATTTGTTTTATTCTCATGACTATTTCTGTTTCAACCCGAGCGGCGGATTCTCCTTTGCTGATTAAGAATCTGGGAGAAGGTCATTGCCTTGTACGTGTCAATACTTCCCAGAACTACCTGCTTCTGCCCGTAGAGGATGCGTCTCCCGATGTACGTATCAGCATGATCGTTAATAATAAAGAGGTGAAAAACTTCGACGTGCGTCTCGCCATACATAAAGTAGATTACTTTGTTCCGGTAGACCTTTCCGACTTTTCCGGCAAAACGGTCTCTTTCAAGTTCAAGATGAACTCCAACGATCCGATCCGTGTCAATCTTTCGCCGGATAATACCGCTTGCTGCAAGGAAATGAAACTCTCCGACACCTTCGATACGACCAACCGTGAAAAGTTTCGTCCGACCTATCACTTCTCTCCCCTTTACGGATGGATGAACGACCCGAACGGAATGGTCTATAAAGACGGTGAATACCATCTTTTTTACCAGTACAACCCTTATGGCTCCAAATGGGGAAACATGAACTGGGGACACGCTATCAGCAAAGACCTCGTAAACTGGGAACACCGCCCCGTTGCGATAGCACCGGATGCGCTTGGTACTATCTTCAGCGGCTCTGCCGTGGTAGATCATAACAATACAGCCGGCTTCGGAGCAGGCGCAATCATCGCCATCTATACACGATCCGATCCGTGTCAATCTTTCGCCGGATAATACCGCTTGCTGCAAGGAAATGAAACTCTCCGACACCTTCGATACGACCAACCGTGAAAAGTTTCGTCCGACCTATCACTTCTCTCCCCTTTACGGATGGATGAACGACCCGAACGGAATGGTCTATAAAGACGGTGAATACCATCTTTTTTACCAGTACAACCCTTATGGCTCCAAATGGGGAAACATGAACTGGGGACACGCTATCAGCAAAGACCTCGTAAACTGGGAACACCGCCCCGTTGCGATAGCACCGGATGCGCTTGGTACTATCTTCAGCGGCTCTGCCGTGGTAGATCATAACAATACAGCCGGCTTCGGAGCAGGCGCAATCATCGCCATCTATACAC
>Ga0224745_1280_pt1 | contig 7716 bp, 7 predicted proteins | sample LIM_E_Vancomycin_3_FD_182075 | JGI IMG/M metagenome (GOLD analysis project Ga0224745, IMG submission 182075) | Enriched cells from gastrointestinal tract of the lab mouse from Pacific Northwest National Laboratory (PNNL), Richland, Washington... | ecosystem: Host-associated > Mammals > Digestive...
ATGACGATTATATAAACGCTTTTAAAATGATCATCTCGACTTGCAGAAAGAATGGAATTAAATTATATGTATTTGTTTCTCCCCGTTATCTCTCAGCAGCGCCAATGACAATGTCGGTTAAAAAAATCAAGGCCATATGTAAAGACTATCAGGTTGAATTTAATGATTTTACAAATAATGTCGAATTTACAAAAGCGGCCTATTTTGCAGATGTTTCCCATTTGAATGTCAATGGGGCCAATTTATATACCCATGCGGTAGCTGATCTCATTAAAAAGGAAGAAAAAGTAGGTGATCAATTGACATTTCGGTAAAGATGAAGAAGAAAGTTTTCTTTGTGGTCAGTTCACTTGGTGCTGGTGGCTCAGAGCGGGTTTTTTGGTTGTTGGCACAAGGTTTCGATAAGGAGTTGTATGAAGTTTTTATTGTGCACCTCGGGTCAGACAAAACTGCTTTTTCCATAGTTTTAGATCAGGTAACCGTAGTTGACCTAAAGACAGTAAAGGCTTCAAGATCATTTTCGAGTTTCTACAGATTAGTTAAAAAGGAGAAACCATATGCTGTATTTTCCACAGGTGCACACATTAATATTTTGGTAGCGCTGGTTTCCATAATTATATATATACCATATAAAATTGCCCGAGAGTCGAATGTATATGAAGAAATGGCCAATATAAAAGGAAACCATATAGGTTTATGGGGTTTGTTAATGAGTGTTTTTTATCGGGTATTTGATCACGTGGTATGCCAATCCGTAGAGATGAAAATATCCTTTTTAAAAAAGATTAGGTTGCCAGCTAGAAAACTGATCATCATACCTAATCCCGTACTGGAATATTTTCCAGACAAAAGGGTAAAATATACAGATGGCATATATAAGATTTTGATCGTGGCAAGACTGGCACCAGAAAAAGCGCATTTTCGGCTGTTGGACATTATGGCCAAGCTCCCAATGCATTTTTATTTAACCATTGCTGGAGATGGGCCTTGTAGAAAAGAACTGACCCAGCAAATAGAAAAACTAGGTATTGGGCCAAGGGTGATGATGTTGGGCGAGGTAGATTATGTAGAACAGCTTTTGATCTCTCATGATGTATGTGTGCTGACTTCATTGACAGAGGGCTTTCCAAATGCGTTACTGGAAGCAATATCGCACGGTACGCCAGTGGTGGCCTATAAGGTTGGCGGCCTTAGCGATCTGATTATATCTGGTTTTAATGGGTACGTGGTAGAGCAGAACAACGAATTGGCATTTGCCAAACGTTTACAGCAGGCATGTTTGAGTCAATGGGATCATACGGCAATGATCAAAGACATTCAGCATCGTTATGCCTTAAAGAAGATAGCCAATTCCTACCAAGCATTGATTGGATAAAACTTCACTTTTATTAACTCATTTTCTCAACATAAAAACGATGTGTGGAATATATGGATCCTCTATTTATTATGATGATGCCCTCGTTGCTGCTAAACTCAAACGTGTTGAATTTCGCGGACCAGATTTTTCAGGTTTCGAAAGAAACGATGGGGTGGTTTTGGGACATAACCGATTGGCCATCATAGATCTAGATCCCCGTTCTAATCAGCCTTATACTTATAGGCATTTGAAAATTGTGTTCAATGGAGAGATATACAATTATATAGCGATAAGAAATACCCTTATAGGTTTGGGATATGCGTTTGCCACAAGTTCGGATACAGAGGTAATCTGTGCGGCCTATTTAGCCTATGGAGAACAATGCGTTGTTCATTTTAATGGAATGTTTGCTTTTGTGATACATGACTTGCAGGGAAAGAAACTGTTCGGGGCAAGGGACCGCCTAGGCAAAAAACCATTCTATTACCATCATCATAATGGATTTGAGTTTGCCAGTCAGCCTTCACAGATCAAACTGGGGAAAAATATGCAGGTAGACCAAGCTGCAATTGAAGCTTATCTGTTTTGGAACTATATCCCCGATTCGTTATGTATTTACAGGGACATACATAAATTAAATGCCGGACATTCTTTTAGTTATCATTTGCCTTCAGGAACATTAGAAGTTAAAAAGTATTGGGATATAAAATACGATTGGGCCAGTAAATTTACGGGCACATATAGCGAGGCCAAAAGCTATTTATACGAGCTGATCGAAGATTCGGTAAAAATTAGGCTTAATGCCGATGTCCCACTAGGAATTTTTCTTTCTGGAGGTATAGATTCATCGCTGATTACTAGCATGGCCTGTAAACAGCAGTCTAATGTGAAAACTTTTTGTATCAGCTTTGAAGAAAAAGGTTTGGATGAAAGTGCTTATGCACAAAAAGTAGCGCAATACCTGGAAACTGACCATCATACCATCAGCTGTAACTATCAGGATGGCTTAAAACTGATCGAAAACTATAGCCATTACTATGACGAACCTTTTGCTGATCCGAGTGCCATTCCCCTTATGTTGCTTGCTAAATATACAAAGGAACATGTGACGGTGGCTTTAAGTGGCGATGGCGGAGATGAAGGCTTTTTGGGATATAATAGATATGGCTGGATGAAAAAGGCGCAATGGATTTATAGATTTCCTTTGGTGTTAAGAAAAGCATTGTCTTGGTTTATGAACCTGTCGCCAAATTATAAACACAGGTTAATTGCCAACGGCCTGATAGAAACAGATATTGCAAAACTTTATATTAGGTTGTGTACGGGAATGGATAGTTCATGGTTATTAGATCCAAGGCCAGAAGAAAGCCAACAGCATAATTTTATATTGGACCTTAACCATAAACCATTGCTTGAACGAATATCCGACTATGATATCAAGACCTATCTTAATGAAGATATTAATACCAAAGTAGATCGGGCCACTATGAGTTTCATGCTGGAGGCAAGAGCACCGCTAATGGACTACAGGATTATAGAATTTGCCAATAGCTTGCCCACTAAATTTAAAATAGATAGCCTGCACGGAAAAAAGAGGATTTTAAAAGACTTGCTATTTGACCATGTGCCAAGTTCGCTGTTCAATAGACCTAAAGCAGGATTTACACTCCCTATAAAATCATGGCTCAGAACAGAACTGAAAGAATACGTACTGGATATTTTAACCCCATCCAACTTAAAAAATATACCGGGTATTAATCCTGTAAAGGTAAAATACATGATTGATGAGCACTTGGCAAATAGAAATAATTTCAGTAGCCAAATCTGGTCAATGCTCATTTTGAGCAATTGGTTAAACCATGCCAAATAAGATCAACTAAATGAGAAACTATTTAAACAAATTATTTTACACTGATAAGTGGAATATTGGCTATGTACATCAGTCTGCCCAAGATTTTATTGCCCGTAGGCAGCTTGATGATAAAGTAGTATGGTTAAAAGAATCAAAAGCAGATTATGCAGCAGATCCATTTGTTTTTGTACACCGTTCTGAAGTTCATGTTTATTATGAAGAACTGACGGATGTTTTGAGCAAGGGTAGAATCAATGTAATAAGCGGATTAGACTTCTCTACAAAAAAAAGAGTAAAAGGTTTTAAGCCAAAAGATATACACCTTTCCTATCCCTACATTTTCGATGATCAGGAGCATACTTATTGTATACCAGAAACAGGTCAGGCAAAAGAGGTTGCCCTGTATGAAATTGATGCGAACGATCTGAGCAAAATAAAAAAAATGAGGGTATTGCTAAACGGTAAAAGTTATGTAGATACTTCAATTATTTTCTATAAACAGAAATTCTGGTTATTTACAAGTGTAAGTGGAAAACCTAATGTGTTCTACATCTATTATGCCGATAGCTTGGATAATGAGTTTATTTCACATGCACAGAATCCCATAGAAACGGATAATAAAAATTTCAGAAATGCCGGAAACCTATTTATTGTTGGGGACCAGCTTTATAGGCCCACACAGAATATGGAGCTTGTTTATGGTGGATCGGTAGTGATCAATCAAGTAATAGAGCTTTCTGAAACCACTTTTGCCAGCAAGGTATTGTTCGAAGTAAAACCCAAGGCACCATATTCTATTGGTCTGCATAACATTAGTATGCTAGATCATATGATCGTATTTGATGGTAAAAGATCTTTTTTTTCCTCAACAGTGGGCATAAAAAAGATCTTGAAAAAGCTCATCGGAAAAAGCGCCTCAATTTACATAAATGTGAAAGCATTTCTATTCAACTGAACCAAATATCCATTATTGGCTTCGAGGGTGTGGTAAAACCATCCAAGACAAAAGCTATTCTTTTAAAATTATACGCAGATGAAAATTTTAATTACAGGTTGTGCCGGATTTATCGGCTTTCACCTCACCAGACAATTGCTCAATTTTAATTATGAAGTCACCGGTATCGACAATATCAATGATTATTATGATGTTGATCTAAAATATGATCGGCTTGCCGAATTGGGTATAGAACGGAAAAGTGTCATGGCAAATCGATGCCTTAAAAGTCAAAAATATACTGGTCTGGAATTTTATAAAATAGATCTTACGGCACAAGATGAAATTTTTACGCTGTTCAATGAAAAACGCTTCGATTGGGTTTGCCACTTGGCGGCCCAAGCCGGAGTGAGATATAGCATAACTGATCCACAAGCTTATATTGGAGCAAACTTGCAAGGGTTTTTTAACGTGCTTGAAGCCAGTCGAAAGTTTAAGATAAAGCATTTGTTCTACGCAAGTTCATCTAGTGTATATGGTCTCAATACAAACATGCCTTTTTCTACTATCGATAATACGGACCAACCCGCTTCGCTATATGCGGCCACAAAAAAATGTAATGAACTAATGGCACATTCCTATAGCCATCTATTTGATTTGGGTACAACGGGGATGAGGTTTTTCACTGTATATGGTCCATGGGGTAGACCAGATATGGCCTTGTTTCTTTTTACCAAGGCTATAGTAGAAGGAAAACCAATTCAGGTATTTAACCAAGGACAAATGAAACGTGATTTTACCTATGTAGATGATATTGTGAATGGAATAATGAAGATCATCAATAAAGTAGCCTATAAGTCTGTAATGAAAGAAAATAAACAACAGGGCAAACCACCTTATCATATCTATAATATTGGCAAAGGCTTATCCATTGCTTTGAGTGAGTTCATTTATGAAATAGAAAAAAATCTTGGCACTATAGCCAAGAAGGAATATTTACCCATGCAGGATGGTGATATTGAAATGACCTGGTCTGATATTACGGCCATGAAAAAAGACTTTGGGTACCAACCTTGCACTGGTATTGCCGAAGGGGTTAAAAATTTTGTGGATTGGTACACCATGTACTATGCACAAAGAAAACAACTTGTCCATTCATAGTTTATTTTTTGGGATGAAAGATAGGTTATTGGTCATCTCGCTCTCTGATCACATGGGGGGTGCAGAGCAATGTTTAAGACTTATTGCTGCCGAGGCTGGTTGTCATTTGATGTTTCTTAAAAGAAGCGGATCAAATTCGATACAGGATATTGATGTGAAAAAAGTGAGCTATATGACTACTCTGCCATTGATCTGTGCATTTGCACTGCTTCCTTTTTGCTTATATAAATACAGAAAACAATTCACCATTATTAGTTCGCACTCTTATTTGAATGCCGTATTGGGTGTTTTAAGACGTATAGGTTATCTAAAGGGAACCTTAATTGCCAGAGAGTCTACCTCTATATTTACGAGATACAAGGGGATAAAGAGAGCAAGCTATAAGCTTGCTTATTGGTTAGGGTATCCAGCTTTGGGTCGAATCATTTGCCAAAGTGAACTTATGTCGGCACAATTGTTAAAGAACAATTCATATTTGTCGTCTGCCAATGTCAAGGTTATACCCAATCCAATAGATTTAGTCAAGGCAAAGAATAATGCCGATTTGGAAAGACCTCATATCACGGATGAGTATATCTGTGCTGCAGGCCGGTTAATTTCCATAAAGGGGTTTGGAATGCTGATTGAGGCTTTTTCACTGTTGGTCATTGAAAGACCTTATATGAAGTTGGTGATATTAGGCTCGGGCCCATCTTATGATCATTTAATTCTGCTCGCAGAACAGTTGGGAATTGCACAGAGCGTATTGTTGCTCGGACATAAAGAAAACCCTTATCCTTACTTTAAATACGCCAGACTTTGTGTAGTGCCCTCCATCATGGAAGGTTTTCCAAATGTGCTATTGCAAATGATGGCGGTCAATCCCAATGTTGTAAGTACTTTATGTGCGGGAGGGATAGCAGAGATCCCACTTATTGTTAAGGTTAAAACCAACGACGTTCAAGATTTATATAAAGGACTTTTAACAGCACTTGGCAATATAACCACGGGCGCCGCTACTGTGCTGGAAAATTACTTGGCCCCACGAAACCCTAAAAGTTACCTGAAAGAGGTATTGGCAGGTTTGGATCTTGAGTAAGGTTTATCATGATATAAAATCACTTAAATATGAAGGATTTACTTCTACTGATCATGACACCAAATATGAGCCTGGAAAAATGGCATAAGGCGGGACTGCTATCTAGAGAGCTTGATATTTATAAAAAGTTATGCCTCAAAACTGGTCTTAGATTGTGTATTTATAGTTATGGCAGAAATGAACAGGCCTTTATAAAGAATAAGGATATCATTCTGTTGCAGATGCCTAAATGGATCCCGCAAAAGATTCCATTTAAGGCCCAAAATCTATTTTATAATCTAGTCTCACCCATTTTCTATTATGGTAAATTTAGAAGAAGCAGGATAGCAAAAACAAATCAATATACAGCTGGCTTTTTTGGCTTATTGTTAAAAATAATTTTTCGTATTCCATTGGTAATCAGAATGGGATATTATCATACACACCTTAAAAAGATAAGTAGGACCTCTCGCTTTTTAGAATATGTCACCTTTCATATCTGTGATTGTATATTGGTGACTTCGCTAGAGGCAAGTTCTTTTATTAGGTATACCTATGGTATAAAAACAGAAAAAATATACGCCTGTTGTAATGCTATAGATCTGGAGCAGTTTAGGCCAATGCAGATATCCAAGGATGTAGATGTATTATTTGTGGGGAGATTGGAAAAAGTTAAAAACATAACATTATTAATATCCTTTCTGCAAATGACCGAACTAAAGGTATTGATTATAGGAGATGGCTCTATGTCTGGTTTAATAAAAGATATTTCGGCATTAAAAAGGAACATCACTTGGATAAAAAGGATTGATAATAAAGACTTGCCCATCTACTATAATCGTTCCAAAGTATATATTCTGATTTCAAGTTTTGAAGGCAACCCTAAAAGCTTATTGGAAGCCATGGCTTGTGGCCTGCCTTGCATTGGTACAAATGTACCTGGCATAAGGGAATGTATAGTGGATGGGGTAACCGGTAATTTGATAAACAATGATTTAACGGCATTGAACAGTCGTATCAACCAAATTTTGGAGAGCCCTAATTATGCAGCAATAATTGGACAAAATGCTCTTTCATGGGTACTGAAAGAATGTAATATGCATGAAAATATATCCCGCGAATATAACTTCTATCGGCACCTCATTGGCGATGAAGACGATGTACATAGTACTCCAAATTTCATTTAATCATTTAAAACCTAATGGCTATGTTAATTTCTGTAATAATGTCAGTCTATAATGCTGAAAAATATCTTAACGAGGCTATAGATTCTATTTTGGGTCAAACCTATTCTTCGTTTGAGTTTATCATTATAGACGATGGATCAAGTGATGGAAGTGCTGACATCATTCAGC